>Ga0256404_1008322_pt1 | contig 15683 bp, 12 predicted proteins | sample RumenRJG_01DNA_FD_185990 | JGI IMG/M metagenome (GOLD analysis project Ga0256404, IMG submission 185990) | Bovine rumen microbial communities from Lethbridge, Alberta, Canada - RJG_01 | ecosystem: Host-associated > Mammals > Digestive system > Stomach > Rumen | place: Canada: Alberta | collected...
ATTTGTGGTGTTATATTTAAAAAAGCTGGATATGCAGAATTAAATGAAGAATGCAAGAAACATAATACTCCATTAAAAGATGGTGAAGCAGTTATTACATCATCATGCAATATGAATAATTGTAAATATATTATTCATGCAGTAGGACCTGATTTTGGGCATACTCCTAATGCTTTTAAAGAATTATATAATGCTTATTACAACTCTCTAATAGTTTTAAAAGAAAATAATTTGCATTCGATATCATTTCCTTTAATAAGTTCTGGAATATTTGGATATGGGCTTGATAATCCTACAAGAGAATCAACTAAGCAATGCATAAGAGCATATAATAAATTTATAACTGACTTTCCTGATTATGAAATAAATGTATTATTATGTGCTTTTTCACAAAAAGAATATATTGAATCACAAAAGGAATTTAATCAATAAAATAAGCTATCTCGAAAAAGATAGCTATTTTTATGTTATAATCTTATATGAAAAGTGGTGAATTATATGAACTATGAATCGATAAAAGATGAATTTGAGACAAATAATCAATTAAAATTTAAATTATATAGTCTTGAATACTTAATTGAAAAAGTTGATAATTACGTACAAATATATGCTATAGATTATCCAACAAGAAAGAGTAAATATAATTCATTAGAAGATCTACTAAATAACTTTACTGTATATAATGAACCACTTAATATATTATTAAATAATATAAAGGAAATAGATTAGGAGTATATTATGGGATTATTTGATGATTTATTTGGCAATGATAAGAAAAAAAGCCAACAAGCTTTTGGGTTATTTACTTTTATGAATGAGCAGCAAAAAGATAATAATAGTGAATATACAAATGAAGAACTTGATAATTACGGATTAGAAGATTGGCAAAAAGAAGAGGTTAAAAAAGGTAATTTTGACCCTTGGAATTTCGAAGAAGAAGACTTAGAAGAAGATGACTATTATTATGATGAAAATTAATGAAAAGAATTCTCATATTGAGAATTTTTTATTTTGTAATCAAAAAAACTTGCGAAAAAAAACTAAAAAATACAAAAAAACAATTAAATTTAATGATAATATGTTATAATTAAATTATAAAAAAGGAGGCCCTCATGGAAGATTATAGTGCAAAACTTACTGGAGAACCGTTTTTGTATGAAGAAAGTAAGATTATAGCGAGTTATTTACTTGACGGTGAAGATCCTAAAGAACTTAGAAAAAGAAACGTAGAAGAGAACTTAATTAAACATAAAAAAGTAAGCAGTATTGAAAGAACTAATTCACCAATATTTAGAAGATTATCAGTTTTTAATAATGAAATGTTAAGTGAATTTGTTCATGGTGATATAGAAACAAGTAAATTTTTATTACTATATGCTTGTATGAAAACAGATAGATTAATCTCTGATTTTGTCACTGAGGTATATAGAGATAAGTTACTGTTAAGAAAAGAGTATATTGAAAGAATTGAAATAGAAAATTGGTTCGAAGAAAAATGTATATTAAGTGAAACTTTAAAGAACAAATCAGAATCAACAATATATAAATTAAAACAAGTTCTAATGTTGATTCTAGTTGAATCTGGAATTGTCATAAAAGAAAAAGATAGATTTAAAATAGTAAGGCCTTTATTAAGAGACAGATTTATTACTTTATTAGATATGGCTGGAGATATTGATTATGCTAATGCTATAGGAGGATTAAGATGAAAACTATACAAGCAAGATTACAAGAAATGACTAATAAATTAAATTCAGAAAATTTCCAAAAATCTTTAGGATTAGGAAATGAAGTTGATTTTCATATATTTGATTATGATCCACAAGATGAATACACCGTAAGAGATTATATATATAATTATTTAATACCGAAATCTAACTTAAAAATTAAAGTCTTTGATCTTTATGATTTAATAATTGAAATATTAGAGGAACAGCATATATTAGATGCAATATTTAAAACAGAAAAGAGAAAAGGAACAAAGTATGTTAATGAACAAATCTCTAGTGCAATAGGAATTGGAACATCCAGAAACTACTTATCAAAAAAAATAAAAGAACAAACGGAACCTGGAGATATTGTAATACTAATGGGTATTGATAAATGCTATGGAATAGTTAGAGGACATACAATTTTAAATAATTTACAGGGAGTAATAACAAGTAATCAATTAATAATGATGTATCCTGGAAGTTATGATAAACAAAGTTTTAGATTATTTAATAAATTACCAAATGATGATTATTATAGAGGATTTCAATTGGTTGATAGGAAATAAGGAGTAAATATGGAAAATTTAAAAAGATTATATAAAAAAGATATAGATAGAAAAATTGAGGGAGTTATCATTGCAGGTGAAGATGATTTCCAAGCTCAAGAATTAGATGAATATATTGTAACTGCTGAAGTATTAAAATATATTACAACTTTCTTTAATGCTTATAAGACAAGTATTGAAGGTAATATTGCTTTTAACAGAGATAATAAAGATATTGGAGTATGGATATCTGGATTCTATGGTTCAGGTAAATCTCACTTCTTAAAGATTCTTTCTTATTTATTAGAAAACAAGGAAGTTGCAGGTAAACATGCTGTAGATTATTTTGATGAGAAAATTAGTAATCAAATGTTACTTGCAGATATTAAATCAGCTGGAAATGTTTCTTCAGATGTAATTTTATTCAATATTGAAAGCAAAGCAGATGATACATCAAATGGAGAAAAAGCAAGTGTATTAAGTGTTATGGAAAAAGTTCTAAATGAAAAGATGGGACTTTCAACAAAACCATTTGTTGCTGAGATTGAAAGAAATTTAATTAAAATAAATAAATATGATGAATTTGTTGAAACATTTAATAAAGATCATGATTTTAAATGGCAAGATGTAAGAGATACTATTTCATTACGTCAAGATGAATTTGCTGAGACTTATATGAAGGTTTTAGGTAAATCAGAATCTGAAGCAAGATCTGTTATTGATGCCACAGAAAATACTTATCAATTATCTGTTAGTGATTTTGCTAAGAGAATTAATGAGTATATTACATCTAAAGGTAATGATCATCATGTTGTATTCTTAATTGATGAAATAGGTCAATATATTGGTGATGACACAGGATTACTATTAAATCTACAAACTATAGTTGAAGAATTAAGTGTTCAATGTGGAAATAAAGCTTGGGTAATAGTAACTTCACAAGAAGCTATAGATGAAATAGTAAAAGTAAAAGGCAATGACTTCTCAAAAATTCAAGCAAGATTTGCTACAAGATTATCGTTATCTAGTACACATGTTGATGAAGTTATTAAAAAAAGAATTCTTGAAAAAAATGACTTAGGATATGAAACTCTAAAACCATTATATGAAACTAAAGGTACTATCATTAAGAGTTTATTAACATTTAATAAAGCATCATTCCAACTATTCTATGATAATACTGATGACTTTGCTATTACATATCCATTTGTACCTTATCAATTTAAACTAGTTCAAGATGTGTTTGATGACATTAGAACACATGGTTTTGCAGGTATTAGCTTATCTCATGGAGAAAGAAATCTTTTAAGTGCATTTAAAGAAACAGCTCAACAATATGGAGATAAAGAAGTAGGTGTATTTGTACCTTTCTATGCATTCTATGATACTATTGAAAGATTCCTTGAAGGATCAATTAAAAGAGTTTTAGCACATGCAAAAGAAGCAACTGCCCATGGTGATTTAAAAGAAATGGATTTAAATGTTTTAAAAATATTATTTATGTTAAAGAACATTAAATCTATTCCAGCTAATATTGAAAATATTACAACTTTATACATTTCAAGTATGGATGATAATAGATTACAACTTAAAACAGAGATTACTGAATCATTAAAGAGACTTGAAAGACAAACTTTAATTCAAAGAATAAATGAAGAATACAAATTCTTAACAGATGAAGAACAAGATATTAATAGAGAAATTAAGAAGATTAATGTTGATCCAAATAAAGTAACTGATTTCTTAAAGAAAATTGTTTTTGATGATTTATTTAGTGATAGAAAATATACATATAAAGGAAAACAATTCCCATTAACTTTATACATGGATTCAATAAAATATTCTCAAGAATATGAAATTGGTATTAGAGTAATTAGTTTCTCGGAAAAGAATATGGAAAGTCTTACAGCTTTATCAATGAGAGATCCAAAATTGTTATTCATTAAATTAGACTTATCAGATTCTATTTATGAAGAAATATATAATTGCTTAAGAATAGACGAATATAGAAGAAGTCAGGCAGGTATATATCAAGATCAAAATAGAGAAGATATAATTCGTGCTAAAGAAAGAGAAGCTCATACAACTGAATCTAGAATTAGAGATAATGTAGCAGAAGTAATTAAAACATCTGATATATTAATGAATGGTTCTGTATTAACAATTAATTCTAAAGATATTAAACCTAGAATGTATGATGCTTTAGAAATGTTAGTTAATGATGTTTATAATAAATTAAATTATATAAATTATAGCTTCACTCCAAACGATATAAGAACTTTATTCCATGATAATGGTAACTCATTATTAAAAGAAGAAAAGTTTGTTAATCAAAAAGCTTATGATGCAATAGAAGAATATATTCAAGAATATAGTTCTATGAGTGTTCCTATAACAATAAGATCTGTAATGCAAAAATTTGGAGATGCTCCTTATGGATTCTCTGAAGATGATGTTGCTTATATATTAACAAAGTTATTAAAAGATGAAGTTATAATGTTAATTTATAGTAATGAACCTCAAAATGCATTAAGCGATGAAACGTTAAATAAATTATTACAAAGACAATACTTTGATAAAACTATTATTAAATTAAGAAAGAAAGTTTCAACTGATTTAATAAACGATTTAAAAAATGTTGCTAGATCCGGATTTAATAAGCTTGATTTAAGAGAAGATGAAGATGGAATGGTACAAGACTTTAAATCAGCAGTAGAAGAAGTATTATATAAGATTGCAGGTATTTCAGGTAATTATAGTAATGAATATAAATACAATTATCCAGGAAGAAATATTACTGAAGAAACAAAGGAATTATTAGAAGGTATTGTTAAGATAAAAGATACTAATGAAGTGTTTGAGACAGTTTCTTCGAAGAAAGAAATTATTATCAGTAATGTTGAAAAAGTTGAATCCGTTTTAACATTCTTTAAAGGAATACAAAAAGATCAATTTGATAAAGCAAGAAATTCGGTAGAAATATATGAGGCAAATAAAAGATTTTCGGATGATACTGAAGATTTAATTGCAACAGTAAACGAAATGATTAGTATTTTAGAAAAGGAAGAACCATATAGTGATATACATAATCTTCCTGATTTAAGAAATAAACTTAATAACATATTAGAAGAGCAATATGAAAGAAAATCTAAACCAATTTTAGATAAAATTAAAAATACAATCGAGTATATAAATAATGAAATAAAAACTAGTGGTGTAGATGAATCTGTAGGAACAAGTTTTATTGATGACTGTAAGAAAACAGAACATAACATTGAAAATTCAAATGAATTAAAAGATATTTTAGCTAATGATACTTTTGTTACACAAATAAAAGATAGATTTGATGAAGCTTTAGACAGAGCTAAGATAGCTAAGATACCTGAAAAAGATAAAGAAAATGTTACTCCAAGAAAGAATGTAAAAATAGAATCATTAATGACTAAATCATATGAAATAAACAATGAAGATGACATAAATAAGTTATTAGCTGATTTAAAGGATAAATTATTAAAAGAATTAAAAGATAATAATATTACTATTAGATAATATAGGAGGAAATTATGGATAAAGCCATACTAAAAAAGTTTGCTATCGAATCCAAGGTTGATTTAACAAAAAAGATAGAGAATAGAATTAATTCTCTTTATCTTGATGAACAATTTGATAAAGAGCAAAAAGGTGATATTTTCACATTATCAAATGATAAGCATAAATTAAATTTAACTAAAGATGAATTAGATGATAGAGAAAAATTATCAAAAAGAATAAATGAGGTTGGTAAAAATCAAGTTATAGAAGAAGCAACTTTTACATGGTTTAATAGAATTATTGCTATTAGATATATGGAAATTAATGATTTTCTTCCTTTAACAAGAGATAATCAATCATTAGGTTTTAGAGTATTATCTTCAAAGGATAATACTCCAGATCCAGAAATATTAAAGTTTGCTAATCTGAATAATAATGCCTTAGACTTAAAAATTAATAGAGAATACTATTTGAGTTTAGATGAATCAACGAAATTCAATTATGTTCTTTTATTAGTATGTAATAAATTAAGTGAAGTTATTCCTCAAGTATTTGATGGAAGAACTGATTATATTGATGTTTTAATGCCTGATAATTTACTTTCTGAAAATGGTTTTATTTCTAAACTTTTGAAAGAAGTGCCTGAAGATAATTTTAAACAAGTAGAAGTAATAGGTTGGTTATATCAATACTATAATCAAACTGAAAAGGATAAAGTAATTTCCGCAAAGAAGGCATATAAGAAAAATGAAATACCATATGCTACCCAATTATTTACTCCAGATTGGATTGTTAAATATATGGTAGAAAATTCTTTAGGTAGATATTATATAGAACATAATGGAATGTCAGATATAGTGAACAATTGGAAATATTTTATTAAGGATAATATTAATATTAAAAATGATAAACTAAATGTTGAAAAAATAACATTTATAGATCCATGTTCAGGATCAGGACATATTCTTGTATATGGATTTGAACTTTTATATCAAATGTATATTAATGAGGGCTATAGTAGACAAGATATTCCTGAATTAATACTAAAAAATAATCTATTTGGATTAGATATAGATGATAGAGCAGGACAATTATCAGTTTTATCGGTATTATTAAAAGCAAGAGAATATGATAAAAATATTTTTAATAAAGATATCGTTAAGGACTTAAATGTTCTTTCAATTCAAGAATCTTCAGGATTATCAGATTTAGCTCAATTTGTTGATTTATCTGAAATTAGCAAAACTTTGTATTCATCTTTAAATGAAACATTTAAAGATGCAAAGGAAATTGGATCGCTGTTAAAAGTTGAAGATATTGATTACTCTGAACTAATAAAAGATATAAACAATAACCATACTATTTTTAAATCGGAGTTAATGATTAAAGTATTACCGTTGATTAAAGAAGCCAAAATTCTATCAAAAAAATATGATTGTGTTGTTACTAATCCGCCTTATATGAATAGTTCATTAATGTCATTAAGATTAAAAGAGTATATTGCATCTAATTTTAAAAACGTTAAAAACGATTTGTTTTCAGCCTTTATTATTAATAATATAAATATGTGTAAAGATGGTAACTATTTAGGATTCATGACTCCTTATGTGTGGATGTTTATATCATCGTATGAAGATTTGAGAAATTATATAATTGATAGTATGTCAATTTCATCACTTATTCAGATGGAATATTCCGCTTTAGAGGAAGCAATTGTTCCAATATGTAGTTTTGTTTTAAAAAAATCTGATAATGATAATAAAGGTATTTTCTTTAGATTAACTGAATATACAGGAGGAATGGAAGTACAAAATAAAAAATATTTAGAAAATATTAATACAAAAAAAGATGTGTATTTCAAAAGTTCTGATGATTTTAAAAAGATACCAGGAAGCGTGATAGGATATTGGATAAGTGATAAATTAATTTCATCATTTAAAAATACTAATATAGGTGATTATTCATTACCACGCCAAGGTTTAATAACAGGTGATAATAATAGATTTTTAAGATTTTGGTTCGAAATATCACTGGATAAATTTGGCTATATGGATAAATCAAAAAAATGGATTCCAATGAATAAAGGTGGAGAATTTAAAAAATGGTATGGAAATCAAGAATATGTTGTAAATTGGGAAAATGATGGATATGAAATAAAAAATTATAAATCAGATGATGGTAAACTTTTATCTCGACCTCAAAATTTAGATTATTCTTTTAAAAAATCTCTAAGTTGGTCTTTAATTACAAGTGGGGAATTCAGTGTTCGTTATTACCCCGAAAGTTTTATGTTTAATGTTGCTGGTATTTCATGTTTTCCAGATGATAACAGTAGAAAATATATTTTGGGTTTATTAAATTCAAAAATATCATCTGTTATAACTAAAGTACTTAATCCAACACTAAATATGAATGCGGGAGATGTTGCTAAAATTCCGGTGATATATGATGAAAAGTTCTTAAAGAATATTAATGAATTTGTTTCTAAAAACATTGAAATTGCAAAGCAGGACTGGGATTTTGATGAAACTAGTTGGAATTTTATTAAACATCCTATATTGATGTCATCAATAAAAACTTCATCTATAAAAGATTCATTAGATAATTATAATAATATTATTAACAATAATTTTTCTGAATTAAAATATAATGAAGAAGAATTGAATAAATTATTCATTGATATTTATGGCTTACAAGAGGAATTAACACCTGAAGAATCTAATAAAGATATTACAATTAGAAAACCAGATAAATTAAGAGATATTAAATCGTTTATAAGTTATGCTGTGGGTTGTATGTTTGGTAGATATTCTTTAGACATTGATGGACTTGCTTATGCTGGTGGAGAATTTGACTGGGATAAATATAAGACATTTAAACCAGATCAAGATAATATTATTCCAATAACTGATGAGACATATTTTGATGATGATATAACTAATAGATTTATAAAATTTGTTGAAGTTGTATTTGGAAAAGATACATTATACAACAATTTAAATTATATAGCTGAAACTTTAGGTAAGAGAGATACTGAATCTGATGAGGACGCAATAAGAAGATATTTTGTAAATGATTTTTATAATGATCATTTAAAGATGTATCAAAAAAGACCTATTTATTGGTTATTTGATTCAGGCAAAAAGAATGGATTTAAATGCTTAATTTACTTACATAGATACAATAAAGAATTAGTATCTAAGATTAGGGTTGATTATTTACATAAAACTCAAAACACTTATGAAAAATTATTAAGTGATGTTGAATATAAATTAAATCAAGATATAAGTGTTCAAGACGTTAAAAAGGAACAAAAGAGAAAAATAGAATTAACTGATAAGATCAATGAATGTGAAGTTTATGAAGAAGAAGTAGCAGATGTTGCTAATAGAATGATTGATCTTGACTTAGACGATGGAGTAAAAGTTAATTATGATAAATTTACTTATATCAATCCTAAGAATGGTAAAGAAGAAAGTATTTTAGCAAAAATTAAATAGGAGGATAAAATATGAATAATGATGTTCAAGAATTACTTGTTCAATTCTTACTACAAGATAATACTAGAGATAGAAAAAGAAAAATAATATTTTGGTATGATGAAAAACAAGAATATTCTGAAGATATAGATGATATTGTATTAAGTGATACTGAAATTATTAAATATGATAATAATAGCTTTTGGATTAGATATCACATTGAAAAAGAAATACCTGATAAAAATGTTTTAATTTATCTTCCATTTGCTAAGAAAAAAGGATTAGATAATGATTTGTTAGATTTAGAATCTGCAAATGAAGATTATATTTTTAATCCTGATTCAACAACAATGAGAATTAATAATTTAGGTTTAACAAATGATGAAAGATCAATTATTAAAAAATATGAAAAGTTCTTTAAGGATAAGAAAAGAGAACTTAGATTTAAAGAATTTGAAATTGATGTTAAGGACAATTCAAATATAGATAATATAGTTACAGCTTGTTTATTAAATTTGAAAACTATTTCTATAGATGAAATTATAAAAAATATTATTATTGATTCATTTGAAGATGAAAAAACTTTAGATACATTATTTAAGTTTGGTGATCAAGACTATATTTGTAGTTTAATTAATAGTTACTTTGGATCTGAAGTTAAATCTCAAGAAGATTTACCAATGTTATATAAATCATTAATATTTAGTTATTTTGCAAGTGATTTGGATAATATGAATGATATCAATAAATATAGTAAATATTTATTGAAGAAGAAAACCAATGTACATGTATTTGTAGATACATTAATGAGAGATTCATCGTCAAAGAAGTATTTTGAAAAGATTTCAAATGATGTTTCAAAGGAATTCGGTATTTCTGAATTATTAAAAAATAATAAGATTGAAAATTATTCATCAAGTGATGCATTTGAAATTATAGATAACAACATTATTGAATTGATATGTGATTCTTTAGTTAATGATGGTATAGCATTTGATGATTATAATGAACTAATTAAAAAGAGAGAAAGTTTATATTGGTATCAAGCATTAAGTAACCAATATAATTTATTAAAAGTATCAATAGAATTTTTAAGTAATATTAAAGATTATATTAGTAAGGTGAAATCTGATTCGATTGAAAATTTCTTTAAAAAATATGCAGAAGATTTATCATATGTTGATACTCTATATAGAAAATTTTATTTATATTATGACAAGATTGAGATAACAGATAATTTAGTTAAATTAAAGGATAAGATAGAAAATATTTATGTTAATGATTATATTTTAAATTTATCACTTAAATGGAGCGAAATGTTAGAATCACAAACTAGTTATAGTAATAATAAATTGTTATTACAAGATAAATTCTTTAATAACTATATAAAACCATATGATGATAAGAAAAATAGAGTTATTGTTATTATTTCTGATGCATTTAGATATGAATGCGCAAAGGAATTAAGTGAAAAGCTTTCATTAACTGGTGGTAATACAGAAATAGATTATATGTTAGGATTAGTTCCTTCTTATACTAAGTTAGGTATGGCATCATTATTACCACATGAAAAATTAGCTTTAATAACAGATTCAGATGATATTTTAGTTGATGATTGTAAATCATCTGGAACAGCTGATAGAGATTCAATATTAAAAAAATATAATTCAGATTCTATGGCTATTCAATATTCTGAATTGAGAGAATGTACTAAAGGTGATTGGAAGAAATTGTTCTCTGGTAAAAAGATTGTTTATATTTATCATAATACAATTGATAATGCTGGAGAACATAATGAAAATAAAATCTTTGATGCATGTGATGAGGCTATTAATGAATTATATAGTCTAGTTGAAGATTTACACAAAACATTTAGTGGGGTTGAATTGTATATAACAGCTGATCATGGTTTCTTCTATAGAAGAGGAAAAATCGAAAGTTTTGGTAAAATTAGTAAAGATACTAATGCAACAAAACAAAAGAAAAGATATTCTTATTCAAATACTAAATCTGATACTGAAGGATTATTATCAATTAATTTAGATTACTTATTTGATAAAGATGCTGGATATGTAAATATTCCAAAAGGAAATACTATATTTGGAACTCAAGGTAGTGGAATTAATTATGTTCATGGTGGAGCTTTACCTCATGAAATTGTTATTCCAGTTATTAGTTATAAATCAACAAGAAATACTTCAGAAGTTGAAAAAGTTAAAATTAGTTATAGTGGTCTATCTACTAAGATAACAAATTCAATTTCAAATTTAGATTTTGTACAAGAAACCAATGTTGATGAAGCTCATAAAGAATGTAGATACACAATTCATTTTGAAGATGAATTTGGTGAAAAGATTTCAAATGAATGTATTATCGTAGCAAACTTAGAAAATGCAGATGTTAAGGATAGATTCTTCAAAGAAAAATTTGTATTTAAAAATATTACTTATGATAGAAATAAAGATTACTACTTAGTTATATCAGACGAAGAAACAGGAATAGAACTATCAAGAGTAAAATTTGTTATTGATATAGCTATATCAAATAACTTTAATTTTTAGGAGGCAATAATGAAAGAATTAGATAAGAAATTAAATTCTGTATTTGCTGGTAAAGTAGTAAGAAAAGATCTTACTAAGAAAATCAAAGAAGGAGCAAATGTTCCGGTATATGTTCTTGAATATTTACTTGGAATGTATTGTGCTACTGATGATACTGATGCAATTAGAGAAGGTGTAGATACAGTTAAAAAAATACTTGCTGATAATTTTGTTAGACCTGATGAAGCAGAAAAAGTAAAATCAAAAATTAGAGAAAATGGTTCATACACTGTTATCGATAAAATAACTGTTCATCTAAATGAAAAAGCTGATAGATATGAAGCTGAGTTTTCAAATCTAGGAATTAAAGATGCTGCTATAAATGAAAAATTTATTACAGATTACGAAAGATTATTAATTGGAGGAATTTGGTGTATTGTAAGTGTAAGTTATTATCATGATGATCAAGATAAACATGCTTTACCATTTACAATTATTCAATTGACTCCTATACAAATGCCAAATATGGATTTAGATGAAATCAAGTCTGGCAGAAGTCAATTTACTAAAGAAGAGTGGATTGATGTATTAATTAGATCTATTGGTATTGAACCTGATAAACTAAAATATGAGACTAAATTTCACTTTTTAGAAAGAGCAGTTCCACTTGTTGAAAATAATTATAATCTATGCGAATTAGGTCCAAGAGGAACAGGTAAATCTCATATTTATAAGGAAATATCACCAAATAGTATTTTAGTATCTGGTGGTCAAACTACAGTTGCTAATCTATTCTATAACTTAAGTCAAAAAAAGATTGGATTAGTAGGTATGTGGGATTGTGTAACTTTCGATGAAGTTGCTGGAATTCATTTTAAAGATAAAGATGGTATTCAAATAATGAAAGATTATATGGCATCTGGTTCATTCGCAAGAGGTAAAGAAGAAAAAAATGCCAATGCTTCAATGGTATTTGAAGGTAATATAAACCAATCTGTTGAAGTAATACTAAAAACATCTAATTTATTTGAACCTTTTCCTCCAGAAATGAATACTGATACAGCTTTCTTTGATAGAATGCATTATTATTTACCAGGTTGGGAAATTCCTAAAATGAGACCAGAATTAATAACAGACGACTTTGGATTTATAACTGATTATTTATCATCTTATTTTAGAGAAATGAGAAAAACGACTTTCTCAGATGCTTTAGATAAATATTTCAAATTAGGAAATAATCTAAATCAAAGAGATGTAATTGCTGTTAGAAAAACAGTATCTGGATTGATTAAATTAATATATCCAAATGGAGAATTTACTAAAGATGATGTTGAAGAAATATTAAAATATGCAATGATTGGTAGAAGAAGAGTTAAAGAACAATTAAAAAGAATTGGTGGAATGGAATTCTACGATGTTCACTTTTCTTATATAGATCTTGATACATTTGAAGAAAAATTTGTTTCCGTTCCTGAGCAAGGTGGAGGAAAACTAATTCCAGAAGGAATGCTAAAAGCTGGACAAACATACTACGTTGGTAGAGGTAATTCTAATCAAATTGGAACATTTAAGATTGAAGTTGAATCACCTAAAGGTCATGGTAAATTACAAGTATCTGGAATTAATAGTGATAGATTATCAAAAGAATCACTAACAACAGCTTATAATTATTTTAAAGCTAATAAAAAGCAAGTAAGTGCAAATATTGCAGTTGAAGATGTAGATTATTTAGTACATATTGAAGATTTACAAGGAGTAGGTGCATCTTCAGGAATTTCTCTTGCAAGTTATATTGGAATGTGCAGTAGTGCACTAAAAAAACCAGTACAAGAAAGTTTAGTAATATTAGGAGCAATGAGTATTGGTGGAACTATAACAAAAGTTGAAGATTTAGCTGATACATTACAAGTATGTTTTGATTCTGGTGCTAAAAGATTATTATTACCAATGGCATCTGCTTCTGATATTTCAAACGTACCTAGTGATTTATTTTCTAAATTTAATATATCATTTTATAGTTCACCAGAAGATGCGGTTTATAAAGCACTTGGTATTGAATAATAAAAGAAGTAGAAAATTGATTCTACTTCTTTTCATCTATTCTTGAATAACTGGTTATTCTTGATTTACTGTTATTAAAAAAATCAATTGGTTCAATATCCTCTTTAGCAAATTTGCTTAGGTTAGAAGCATATTTATTAATTGTAGATATTTTGACATCTACTTTTTGCTGTTCCATTTTATTTAAATGTGATAAAGATGTACCAATAACTTCCGCAAACTTTTCTTGAGATAAGTTATAAATTTTTCTATAATATCTCAAGTTGATAGAAAGTATTTCAGATAATTTCACTTTTAACTTACCTCCTTATGTATAAATTATCTTATCTTAAAGGGTAAGGAATGTCTTTATACCTGCAAGGTAAGGAAATTTGATTTTTATTATTTACTTTATATGCAAAATAAAGTATGATATCTTTGAAATTGATATACGAATAATTATGAGCGGTGAAAGATAATGAATATAGAAGAATTAAAAAAACTATTAGAAGAAAACTCAGCTAAAGATGAAAACGATGATAGAGAAATAATTAAATTTAAAAATAATGTTGAATATGGTAATGAAATAGGTTCTATCTTATCTACTATAAAAGGAAAAACTTATGAAGTTTTTATTCATGTTACAGTAGAAGGAAAGGTTTATTCTAAACTATTGTATAAGACATTTGATAAAATTGAAGATGCAACAAACTATTATAATATAATAGAAAAATATATTATTGAATATAATATCAAAAGCATAATAGATGAAATTAAAAATCCCAAATAATAGGGAGATTTTAGGGAATATTTTATAGAATATTTTAAGGAATATTTTAGAGGGTATTGCAAAGAGACCGAAAAATGATAAAATGTAGTAAAGTAGAAAAATTCTCGAAAGAGAACTATGACTTCTACTTTTTTTATTGACTTTTTATAAAAAAATATTTAGAATAGAAATCAATTTAATGCAAGTATTGAAAACATGATTATCTTTCCAAATTATGAGGGTGAGTTTATGAGTGAAGAATTAAGTTGCTTAAATTACTATTCATCAGGTTTTAAACTTGATAGTCTTTCATACTCTAAAAAAGACTGTATTAAACTAAAAACTAAATATAGAAATAAAGAAGAAGTAATTACCGCCAAACTGGCATAAAAATATTACTTCTTCTTTTTTGTAGTAAGGGAGGTAGCGAAATGAAGGAATTATTGAATAAAGAAATAAAAAGGTATAACTATAATAAAACTAAAGACTTTGTTGAAGACGAATTATCATATCTTAGCCATCTAGGCACGAAACTATTTTGTTTGCTACCACCCGGAGCAGGAAGAACAATAAGCTTTTTAGAAAAAGTAGATGGTACAAAGCCTAATGGATCAGCTCAAGAAAAATATGTAGAGAAAAAAGATTATCTTGAAAGAGAAATAAAAAAAGAAATAGAAAAATATGAAGATAATCTAAGGTTAATGACAGAAGATGAAAAGTTAATATTTGAAGAAATGTTTATTTATCAAACAACAGATTTTGATATAGAAGAAAAAACAGGATGGTCTAAAAAAAGAATATTACACGTTAAAAAAAGTTTTGTCATAAAATTTGCTTTATCTATGGGAGTAGATTTTGAAAACTAAATAATTGAAATTACACATCTTAATAGATGTGTTTTTTTATGCCCAAATGAAGAGGAGGAGATAGAATGGAAGAATTTGGTAGCATTATGAAACAAGAAAGAATAAAGAAGGGATTATCAATTACTGAATTATCAAAATTTACAGGAGTTGATATTAAAACAATTTCGTTTATAGAGAGAGGATTAAGAAGAAAGCCAACAT
>Ga0256404_1008323_pt1 | contig 15683 bp, 17 predicted proteins | sample RumenRJG_01DNA_FD_185990 | JGI IMG/M metagenome (GOLD analysis project Ga0256404, IMG submission 185990) | Bovine rumen microbial communities from Lethbridge, Alberta, Canada - RJG_01 | ecosystem: Host-associated > Mammals > Digestive system > Stomach > Rumen | place: Canada: Alberta | collected...
CTCACCATTTTTTATTTCATCAACATATGTATCATAAAAATGAACATATCTTCTTCTGGCAGTAGTTTCATCAATATAGCCAGATTTTTTTGCATTTTCTGGTCTTTGGTTACGAAGCCAACAACCTTCAAAACAAAACTTTCCATCTTCCAAAAAATATTTGTCAAAAATTTCTGCTTGACTTTGATTAAGTTTGGTTATTTCAAAAATTGATTTCATTTATTTTTCACCTTTGTTTTTTTATTTTACATCATCTGCAAGTTTTATGTGAACATCATCAAGTTGCTTTTGGTCAACAGTGTTTGGTGCATTTGTGAGTGGGTCACAACCATTTTTGTTCATAGGGAATGCTATGACATCACGAATATATTCATTGTGAGTGAGTAACATCATAATTCTATCAAAGCCTGCTCCACTGCCACAATGTGGTGGTGCGCCATAAGAAAATGCATTGTAAAGTGCTGGGAATTTGTTTTCTACAACTTGTTTGTCGTATCCTGCAATTTTGAAAAGTTCTATCATATAGTCAGGTCGGTGATTTCTGACTGCACCTGACAAACTTTCATATCCATTGATAACAAGGTCATATTGATATGCTTTTGCTGCAAGTGGGTCTTTTTTGACTTCTTCTATGCTTGGTTGTGGCATGCTGAATGGATTGTGTGAAAACTCAATTTTGCCATCGTCATCAAGTTCATAAAATGGAAAGTCAACAATCCAAACAAATTGATAATCATCTTTGTCAATAAGTTCAAGTTTTTCACCAAGTTCAATTCTCAAAAAGTTTGCAAATTTGACAACTTTTTCTTTTTTGTCTGCAATAAAGAAAATTGTGTCACCGTTTTTATAATCAAGTCTTTGCAAAAGTTGTTCTTTTTCTTCTGGTGAAATAAATTTTGAAATGCCTGTTTCAAACTCTCCACTTTCATTAACTTTTACATATGCAAGTCCTTTTGCTTCTTTTGACTTCAAAAAGTCTGTCAAGTGGTCATAAAACTTTCTGCCCTTTTCACCACAATTTGCCTTTATTGCTTTGACAATGTTGCCTTCAAAAGCACCAAAAGCAGAATGTGCAAAAATATCTGTAACATCAACAACTTTGAGTGGATTTCTCAAATCTGGCTTGTCACTGCAATAATCACGCATTGCATCAGCATATGTCATACGTCTAAAAGGTGTCTCTGGCCTTTTGCCTGCAAATTTTTCAAAAATGCCTGCATATAAGCCTTCCATAACAGCAAAAACATCTTCTTGTGTTGCAAATGCCATTTCCATATCAATTTGATAAAACTCTGTTGGAGAACGGTCTGCACGAGCATCTTCATCCCTAAAACATGGTGCAATCTGAAAATATTTGTCAACACCACTTGTCATCAAAAGTTGTTTGAATTGCTGTGGTGCTTGTGGAAGTGCATAAAACTTTCCTGGATTTAATCTTGATGGAACAAGATAATCTCTTGCACCTTCTGGACTTGATGCAGTGAGAATTGGTGTTTGAACTTCCAAAAATCCCAAATTGTGCATATAGTTTCTGACATGAAGCATCAAATCACTTCTAAGTTTGAGCATTTTTTGATTGTAATCTGCTCTTAAATCCAAATAACGATATTTGAGTCGCAAATCTTCATTGACTTCTTGGCTTGCCTTTATTTCAAACGGCAAAACATTTTGGCACTTTCCCAAAATTTCAATCTTGTCAGCAACAACTTCTATGTCACCTGTTTCCATATTTGGATTTTTGCTTGTTCTTTCAGTGACCTTACCGTGAACGCAAATTGTGTCTTCTTTATTTAACTCAACCTGCAAATTCTCTGGCAATAATATTTGTGTTTTGCCATAATAATCACGAAGCACAACAAAAGTTATGCCACCAAGTTTTCTTATGGTGTCAACAAAGCCAGAAAGTGTTTGCTCACTTCCAACATCAGCAATTCTCAAACTGCCACAATCAACTGAACGATATTTGTTTTTTGTAAACATATTTTTCTCCTTTATATTTGCATTAAAATAAAAAATCCTAATGCCAAAAATTTGCATTAGGACGATAAACTTACCGTGGTGCCACCTAATTTGTCGCAATTTGCGACCACTCTTTTTTTGTCAAAATTTGTTTGACGACAAGACTCCAAAGTGTCCTTCATCAAATCAGTTTGTTTGGGTTTTCACTGTCCCCAACTCACTTTGCAAACACATATTTGACTACTCTCTTTTTCACAGTCAAATATATTCTAAAATTAAAATTATTTTTTGTCAATCAATTTTGTCTTTTTTCTCTTTCAAATATTTGTATGCCCTATCTTTTTTTATTGTTTCACGACATCTTCCAATCACAAAATCACCAGACTCAATATCCTTTGTGATTGTGCTACCTGCACAAATATATACATCACTTGCAATAGTTACGGGTGCAATAATGTTTGTATTGCTACCAATAAACACATTGTTACCAACAACAATTTTGTTTTTGTCTCTGCCGTTATAATTTGCAAAAATAACACCACAACCAATGTTGCAGTTTTTGCCAACAACAGCATCACCAACATATGCAAGATGGCTGACTTTTGTGCCGTCTCCAATGATGCTGTTTTTTATTTCACAAAAATTTCCTATTTTGCAATTTTTGCCTATTTTTGAATTTGGCCTTAAATGAGAAAATGGCCCAATGTGACTATTCTCTCCAACTTGGCTATCTTCCAAAAAACTTGCTTCTATTTGCACATTTTTTTCTATTATGCAATTTTTTATAACAGACTGCTCATCAATTTTTGCAGTCTCATCAATATTGTTATGCATATATTGACATATGACAAAACAATTTTTTTTGACAAAAAAAGTCAATCTAAATCAGATTGACAATTTTGATTATACATTTGGTTCTGAAACATCTATTGCATTTTTTTTGTATAGACTTGGAGCATTGATAACAAAATTTTCTCTATAAGATAATGTATATTTTTGAGATATTTCTTGCTTGTTTCTGGCAAAATATCTAGGAACAATTCTGCCTAAATCGTTTGTTGGGTCAAAATAATATTCTCCAACACCATCAAATTTTATTGAAGTAATTTGATGGTTTGAGCTTGCCTGCATATATCGATTAACTTTTTGATTGGAGCATGCAACTTGCCTAACTTCTTTTGCTAGCCCTGCTCTTGTTATCAAACTTGCAAACAATTCTGAAATACCAACACAAACACCATACTTTCTTTTAAGTGTATAAATGGCAGAGCGAGTTTTTTCGCTTCTATTTTTGCTTGCATCTCTTGCTGCATCTTCATTTTGGTTTATTTCTTCAAAATTTTGCTTTTCAAGTTCGGTTGTTGCAAAATCATAAACAATGTTGTTTGTAACCCACTGGTATAACTCTAACACATTTTTTAATTCATTTTTTTGAAAGTCGCAAACATTTTCTATAATATCATCAAGTCCTTTGCAAAATTTTTGAACATCTGACGCAAAGTGATTTAACAAAACACCGTTTGATGATTGAGAAAATAATATTGCATCTCTTTGATAATTTTTGCCAAATTCAACAAAATTTTGAGAATTATTTAGTGTTTTGCGAAGCATAACATTAAGTGGCAAAAACAAATGGCCAGGTGTAACAATTTGATTTTCAAACCTCTTTGGGTCAAATTTTGTTGCAATTTGATCAATAGTTTTGTCACTTAATCTTTCGCAACCCGTAAAATCAAATGTTGCATAATTGTTATAAAACAAATTGTCATTTAATCCAACAATCTCTTTCAAATTTATGCAATCTTTTGCAAGCAAAATTTTCAAATTTGGCAATTTTGATAAATCAAGCTCTGTTATTTTGTTTTGGCTCGGAATTCTCAATTCTTGCAAATTTTTGAGATTGTAAATATGTTGCATATCTTCATTTGTAAGTTTGTTCCAATCATACATTTTGTTTATAAAGTCTTGTTTTTTTTCTTCTGAATTTATTTGATAAACTTTTGCATTGAAAATATTTTTATTTTTTTCGGTCAAAAAAACATCTGACAATGTATAAACATTCAACACTTCCAAATTTGGACAAAGCTCATCAATTTTGCTGATAAGTTTTTTGGCATCGTTGTTCATGTGAATGGTAACTTCTTTTATTGCATTCAAATCTTCTTTTGTCAAAATGGTATACATTTGATTTTTTCTTAAACTAAATTTTGAATCATAGCCCTTTTGTTTGAATCTTTCTGTTTGTTCAAATGCATCAAAAAGTGGCTTATATTCTGACTGCAATGCTGTGACAACTGTTTTGTTAAATATGCCCATATCAACCCACCTTTGCAAAAAGTATATCACACAGCAAAAATTTTGTCTATATTAAAAACAAAAAAAACAAGTATGTTAAAAAAATAAATATTATAAATCTGCTGCCTGCAAATACTCTACACCAGAAAGCAAACATTCATTTACCATTTTGCTGGCAACAGAATAATAAATAATTTTTCCATCTCGTCTAAATTTTACAATGCCAATGCTTTTGAGAAGTTTTAGTTGATGACTTACCGTTGTTTGATTTATGTTCAAAATTTTTGATATGTCTCCAACACACATTTCACTGACAGAAAGTGCTGACAAAATTTTTATTCTGGTGGCATCTGAAAACATAGAAAAAAAATCAGCTAGATTGTAACACATTTTGTTTGTTGGCATATAATAATTGATGTCTTCAACAATTTGAGATTTTAATAAAATTTTTGAATTTTCCATACAACTATTTTATCAAACATAATGCATATGTGAAAGTATGCACAAATAAAACTTTTGTCGCATATTAAAAAATATAGTCCAAAAATGTAAAATGGAGGTGTATATGTATTCACAAGAAATGCTTTTGATTTTGCTATTACTGCTTGCATCAAATGATGATTTTGACTTTAACAATAACAACATTGTTTTGATAATTGCTGTTATGCTTATAGGCTTTCCACAATTTCCACCATTTTGGAATAACGGGTGTGGGTGTGGCAGAAACAGATTTTTTATAAACTCATTTTGATTTTATCACACTGACAAAATAGGATATCTTGACCAAGAAAGCGTCTCAAATTCATCAAATTATTAAGTCGTTGAGATTCTTCCATTGTCTACGAAAATAGTAGGGTCAGAATGACTTTAACAAAATGTTTAGTGAAATAGCAAAAATTTTTACATAAGAAATTTTTGGACAAAAAAAAGTGGCAGATTGTCTGTCACTTTTTTATTTCAAAATCCAATCAAATCTTTCATACGCACATTTGTCACAACTGCAATATTAAAAACTTTATTTATACGCAAATTGCATTTGCCGTCATAAATATTGTAACGCGTTGACAAACTTATATCACACATTTTGCAAAATTCTTTTTTTGTCAGACTATGCTCTTTTATGAATTTATCTATAATATGTGTGTTGATTGTGACTTTATCCATATTCCACCTACTCTATTAGTGTAGTCGGCACTTTGACGACTGTCAAATAAAAATCGGCACTTTGCCGTATTATATAATTATGAATAAATTTGCAGAACGCTTAAAAAGCACATTAAAAACAAATTCAATGCAACAAATTGATTTGGCAAAAGAAATTGGTTTATCTAAAAGTGCAGTAAATGATTATTGTCGTGGAAAAAGAGAGCCATCGTTTGACATTTTGATAAAAATTTGCAAAGCACTTGACGAAAGTGCTGATTATTTGCTTGGACTTGAAGATTAAAATATACATAAGGAGAAACTTATGATTGTTGTTATTGCTTCTGAAAATGAAAGAAAACTTGTAGAAGAACTTGGTTATGACAAATATCCTGTTGTTGTAACCGGCATTGGTGCAATAAATGTAATAAAATCACTCAAAAACATTTCAAAAGATGAACAAATTGTAAACATTGGTTATTGTGGTTCAAATCATCTACCGATTGGAGAAAAAGTTGTTGTTGGCATATCTACCCTTTTGCACGAATTATTTGAGTATCAAGAACAGCCAAACAAAACCATTGATTATCCAAATTCAAAAATTGTTTGCTATACATCAACTGACTTTGTTATAAAAACAAATATCAAAGACCCTTGCGTCTTTGATATGGAACTTGCTTTTATTTGTTCAATGTTTGATAAAGTTAAGTCAATAAAAGTTGTAAGTGACAATCTTGACCTTCATTCTTATGAACAATGCATTGAAGATTAAAATATAATATTATACCATTTGAGCATCTAATTTCTTTTTTTGGTCGGCTTCTTTGAGAGCAACAAGCATATCTTCTATTTCGCCGTCCATAAATGCATCTATGCTATAAAGCGTAAAGCCAATTCTGTGGTCTGTGACTCTACCTTGTGGAAAGTTGTATGTCCTTATTCTTTCACTTCTGTCACCTGTGCCAATTTGACTTTTTCGGTCATTTGCATACTTTTCATCAGCTTCGGTTTTATATTTGTCATATAGTTTATTTTTGAGAATGTGCATTGCGCGTTCTCTATTTTTTATTTGACTTCTTTCATCTTGGCAAGCAACAACAATGCCTGTTGGCAAATGTGTGATACGCACTGCACTATCTGTTTTGTTGATATGTTGACCACCTGCGCCACTTGCACGATATGTGTCAATTCGGAGATCATTATCATTTATTTCAATCTCAACATCTTCTTGTTCTGGCAAAACTGCAACAGTGATTGTTGATGTATGCACTCTGCCTTGTGTCTCGGTTGTTGGCACTCTTTGCACTCTATGCACTCCACTTTCATATTTGAGTTTGCTATAAACACCTTTGCCTTTTATCATAAGTGTGCATTCTTTTATGCCACCAAGTTCGGTCTCATTTTGGTCCAAAATTTCAACTTTCCAACGATTGATTTCGGCAAAACGCAAATACATACGCAAAATGTCGCCCGCAAAAAGTGCTGCTTCTTCTCCACCAGCACCACCACGAATTTCCATAATGACATTTTTTTCATCATTTTCATCTTTTGGTAGCATCAAAATTTTTAGGTCATAATCAAGTTTTTCTAGCGTCTGTTTTGCATTTTCAATTTCTTGCTCAAAAAATTCTTTCATACCTGCATCAGTTTCTATTTCAAGCATTTGCTTGGCATCATTCAAATCACTTTCTGTTTTCAAATAAACTTCATACATATCAGCAATAGGCTCCAAATTTTTGAGTTCTTTGCCAAGTTCTTTTGATTTTTGAATGTCACCATAAACTGCTGGGTCATTAAGCAAATTTCCAATTTCTTTTACTCGCTCCCTTATTTTATCACATCTTTCAATCATAAAGTTCTCCAATCACAATTCTATCTATATTATTATAATCTTTTTTAATTTTTGTATAAAAACCAGCGTTTTTTAGCATTTTTTCAACAATTTTTGCTTGATTTATGCCAACCTCTAACAAAACTTTGCCATTTTTATTCAAATAATCTTTTGCGTTTTCACATATTATTTTATAAAAATCAAGTCCATCTTCTCCACCATCAAGACTGATTATTGGGTCAAAATCTTTAACTTCTCTGTCAAGAGTTTGGCATGTTTTTGTTGGAATATATGGTGGGTTAGAAACAATTATGTCAAACTTTTGTTTTATATTCTCAAACATATTTGAACAAACAAATTTGACATTTGCACCCAAGTTTTTTGCATTTTTCTTTGCAACATAAAGTGCTTTTTTGCTTATATCACTTGCTAAAACTTTTGTGCCTGTCTTTTTTTGAACAGTAATAGCAATGCAACCACTGCCCGTGCACAAATCTAATATCTTGCTATCACTATGCGCAAGTTTAATCACTTCTTCTGTCAAAAGTTCTGTTTCTGGCCTAGGGCAAAGGACATTGTTGTTTATATAAAAAACATAATCAAAAAAATATGCTCGCTTAAAAACTTTTTGAATTGGCATACCATTTAGCCTTTTTTTTGCCATTTTTTTGACTTTTTGAGCCATTTTTTGAGAAATGCTAGTTGTTTTATACAAATCATCAAGCCTTATATCAAGTGCTTCACAAATCAAAATGTCAACTTCTTGCTTATCAATGTTTGCTTTGATAAATGCCTGACACAATTCTTTTTTTAGTTCAAACAAATTCATAAATATCTCACTAACAAAAAACTAGTATTGCTACTAGTTTTAGTATAGCACAAAGTGCTTATTATTCCAAATTATATTTTTTTCTGAATCTATCAACACGACCACTTGAATCAATAATCTTTCTTTTGCCTGTATAGAATGGGTGGCATTTGCTGCAAATATCAACTCTAACTTCTTCGCCTGCGTGTGTGCTCATTGTTTCAAATGTTTCTCCACAAGCACAAACTACTTTAACTTTGTGATAATCTGGATGTATTTCTGCTTTCATACTTCACCTCGCTAATATTAACCGATTTATTATATTATATCTAAAAAGTTAAGTCAAGAGTTTTGACTAAATTGTGGCAAGTTTTTAATATGTCAAAAAATATTCTACACAAAGAGCAAACAAAACAAAATTGGAGCAACAAAATGCTCCAAATTTTTAAGCAAAATATTCATTCAAAACAAACTGACCAAAATTGTTATTTACAATCTTTGAATAATTAACTGTCGCACTTGTTTCAAGTTCTCCTGCTGTTTTAAGCATTGTTATGAGTCTATCAAAATTTGTGTTTGTCATAACAAGGTCATCATTCCAAGCGTCAACAGATGCATAATGCTCTACTGCAACTTTTATGCTTTCATCACTTGTGCCAACAAATGATGGTTTGAGAGAATTGACAACATCATTTATATTTGCAGTTTTGATATATTCCATTGCTTTTTTTATTGCTTTTGTGAAAGAAATAATCACTTGTGGGTTATTTTTGATATAGTCCTTGTTTGCACTGAAACAAGTGAAAGGTATTTCTCCACTCTCTTGACCAACTGCTGCAACAATATAGCCTGCACCAGACTTTACAAACTCACTTGCTGCTGGCTCAAAAAGTGTCATATAGTCACCAACGCCACTCATAAATGCACCAGCAATGTTTGCAAAAGCAATGCTTGTGTCAAATGTCAAATCAGTTGAAATATTATAGCCATTTTTTTCAAGAGCAAGTTGCAAACTCATTGCAGGGCTACCACCCTTACGGCCAGCAATAATATGTTTGCCTGCAAGATTTGACCAATCAAAAGTGGTTTCGTTGTTTCTAGAAATCAAAAATGAGCCATCTCTTTTGGTGAGTTGCAAAAATGAAATTGGATAATTGCTGTCACCATTGACATAAGAATACACATTTTGTTCTGGTCCCATAAGACCAATGTCAGCACTGCCCGTCATAAGTGCAACATTTGTTGTGTTGCTGCCTTCTGCTGTTGTCAGTTCAATTTTGTATCCTTCATCTTCAAAATATCCATTGTTTATGGCAACATAAAGTGGTGCATAAAACAAACTGTTTGTGACCTGATTTATGCGAATTGTCTTTGTTGTTTCACTTTTGCAACCTGTCACAACAAAGCAAGTAGAAAGTGCCACAACAAGCATTAAAAAAACAGAAAAAAATCTTTTCATATAACCTCCAAAACAATTTTATGAAAGTTATATGAAAAGTGTGAAAAGACACATTGAGTGCCTTTATTCTTTATTATATCTTAAAAATTCTTCAAATCGTTTTAATGCATTTATAACAGATCTTTTTGATTGGTTCCCAATTTTTTCTTTTTTTCCACCAATATCATATTTTGGTATCAATTCATCAATGTTGTCAGCAACATCTTGCCAATAATTATAATTTTCGTGATACATAACAAGTTCAATACTTTTAATATATTGATAAACTGTGCTAGGGTTTCCACTTGGTGTATATTCTTTGTAGCCTAGTTTTATTAAATAATCTCTATATCTACCTTTATAATTTATAATATTGTTTATTTTTGTTTTCTCATTATCAATATGTTTGATAACATTTTCTGTGTTTTTCTTTTCATCAACAGGATGTTCATTTATATTTAATAAACCTTGTTTATCTATATCAGTATTTGATAAATTTTCAGTTTTTTCACTGTTTGAATCATCATTTCCAATAATTTCTTTAAGTTTTTTAACAAACTGGTCAAAATAACTTGTATTTGACTTGTATTTATCTAAATTATTTGGGTATTCATCAATAAGTTTGCCATAATTTTTATGATTATGATTTCCGTTTTCCAAAAATTCCCATTCAGTAAAAACAAAAGATGCGTTATATGAAAACTCCAATGCAAAATATCTTTTGTCATCGTCACCCACTTCTGCAAGAAAATAAAATTCACCAACATTGCTTATTATTTCTCCATGTGACATCTCATATACAATAGCATTTTGGTCGCAAATTGTTATATTCTTTACACTTTTTAAGCCTTTTATATAATAATTTCCAAACTTATTTTTTAGTTCTTTCTCTATTGCATAATTTTCATCACTTTCAATAATCTTTTTCAAAATTGATTGTGGAACAATTCCATTTTGATAACCTGGATTAAAACAAATGCCGTCACTTTGGGGATTATTTAATGAAGTTAAAAAAATATCTTTAAGACTTGAATAATACTTTTCTGCACCATATTTATTATCAAAATATTGTGATTCTGTAAAAACTGGCAAATATTTTTTGTTTTTCAAATCTTGATTTTGAAATGATACGGATTCTATGATGGGCATATTATTCAATTCTTTTATGCGATTCGCTGGCATAATTAGAGAAAACGTATCATTTTTATACAATTCTGTAAGATATTTAATAAAATCATCTTTTGATTGCTGTGAACCATTTTGTTTTGCATTTTCTATTGCTTTGGTTAACTCTTTTTGATAATCTTTTTCACTTTTGTAAATCTCGCCATTAACTTTTTGCTCATTTTTTTCAATATCATTATATTTCAATAATTTTGCATCTATTTTTCCCAAATTTTCAACATCATCTGTTTGTGTTTCATTTAACAAATGTCTTTCATATCCGCAATTTGAGCATTTTTCTTCATTATCAAACATTTGATTTTGGCATTTTGGACAAATAATATAATGCTCAGTTTCTTCACTTTTTATTTTGTTTGTTAATTTGGCTCTATTTCTGATTTGAATTGGTTTTATAAGTATGATTAAAAATGGTGAAACTAAATCAACCAATAAAAAGAATAATTTGTCACCATCACTTTTACCATAAAAATAATTAAACAAAAATGCAAAAAAATATAAAATGGTTGTGACAATAAGTGAAATATAATGCGCATTGGCTTGCGATACAGTACTTTTTCTTATGCCAGTATCAATTATAATTGCAAGAATAGCATACAAAATCCAAAAACCTAAACAACCACCCAAAACCTCCATTATAAAAGTAATAGCACTCCCAAAAGGTGTATATCCCATATCTATCAACATATTTTCATCATCCTTTGTATGAAGTTATAACTACATATTATCATAATCAAATAAACACTGTCAAACAAATATGTAGTTATAACTACATATTTTTTATATGTATAAAATATACACTTTAAGTAAGTATAAATACATAGTTACAAATACTTAAAGGAGTGTTTTTATGAACATATGTAGAGCCGTTGGATTGAGAATAAGCAACCTATTGGCAGAAAAAAACATTACGCTTTACAGGTTGGAGCAAAACTCTGGCATTTTGCACGGAACAATGATGTGCATTATGAATGAGCGCAACAAAAATATTACACTCAAAACCGTTATGCAAATTGCAAATGGATTTGATATGACATTATTAGAGTTTTTAGATGATCCACTATTTAACCTAGAAAATATTGATATAGATTAAAAAAATGACTACTCAAAGTCATTTTTTGATTGGTGGGAAATGTAGGACTCGAACCTGCGACCCCCTCCATGTGACAGAGATGCTCTACCAACTGAGCTAATTTCCCATATTTATTAAATTTTTTCTTTCGTGCTTTTAATATTTGACTTTTGTATAAAATTTATAATTCATTTTTAATCAAACGATAGAAATATATCATATTTTATTGCTTTTGTAAAGAAATAAAGTAAAATTTTTATATATTCACAAAGATTCTGGTTGCAACAACAGTCATATCGTCTTTTGCTTGCCCGTCATCTAAAAGTATTGCCTTTTGCAAAATTTGGTCACATATCTCTTGTGGATTTTGTGAAGTTATGTTGTTGATATATGTCTGCAACTTTTCATCATTATCAAATGCATCAACAATGCCGTCACTCATCAAAATAACAATGTCATTTGGGTTGAGCATTTTTTTGTTTATGCTAGGCTGAATTGTTTCTAATATGCCAACTGGAAGTGCACCCGAACCAGTTATTTTTTCTGTCTTGTCAGTGCTTTTTATAAAACAAACTGGTGAGCCAACTTTTATGATATCACAAGTAGCATTTGATAGGTCAATGGTTGCAACATCAACTGCTGTATAGTTGTCTGCCATTTGCATTGCTAGAAGTCTGTTGACAGAAGAAAGCACTGTCTCATCATCAAAATCAGCACGATAAAAGTTTTCTATAAGTGATATTGTTGTATCACTTGTTTTTTGCGCATCTTCCCCACTGCCCATTCCGTCACAAACAGAAAGCAAAATTTTGTTGTGATTTAATTTTATAAAAGTGTAACTATCACCACTGACTGAAAAACCAAATTTGCTTGTGCCACTTGAACCAAAAATGCAATCATATTTTGGCGAAACACAAAAATTTGCAACAACCATATTTGGTTGAATTGATGGCTGAACAGCAAAAATCTGCATTTTTGTGCCAAAAATTTTGTTCAAAACAGGCAAAAGTTGTGGATTTTCTATGTCATTTGTTCGCATTGTTATTGTGCAAGAAATTTCTCCGTTTGACTTATACGCAAAAACTTCTGTCGCCAAAATGTTTATGTAAGACAAATCATCTGTTATTTTTTGCTCCAAATCTTGATTAAACTCAACAAGTCCGTTTGTGCTGTCAGCAAGTTTTTGAAGAAGTTTTGATACTCCACCAAATTCATCTGCAACAAGTGCCCTAGATAAGTCAACACTGCTTGAAAAATATGTATATTGTTTGTAATTTGCAAGTAGGCTATTTGTGTAACTCAAAATTGTGCCAGTTTGATTGCAAGTAGTGCTAAAAAGTGGTGGTATATCAAGCATAGTCACTTTGCCACGAGAAATGCCAGCAGAAACTATGCTGTCAAAAATTTCTTCTGTCTGTGCTTGAATAACTCTGTGACAATGATGCCTTTGTGGACAATTTGCACAAACTTTTTGATATATATTATCTTTTAACATTTGCTTGGCTTCACTTGCAGGCAAAGTGCCTTTGACTGTTGATTTGAATGACCTATCCATTTCTGCAAAAACTTCACTGAGTGAATACATCTTTTTGCACAAATTTTCTCTGCTTCTGTTGACCATGTCTTTTAAGGCACTTTCTGCCGTTTTTTGGTAAAACACTGTCTTTATGGCATCAATATACCCATTTGGAACGCATAAAAACAAAATTTCTCCAACAATTGTAGAAATCAAAATTTTGTAAGAATAATTTATGTAACCATTCAAATATAACCCAACCACGACATCAGCAAGCAAAAGTGCAAAAATAGAAAAGTATTTGCCTGTTGACTTAAAGGTTATGCTTGCAAGTGCCATGCAAACAAAAACTGCAAGCATCAAAACATTGCCTGTTTGAAGTGCTACTCCAAGCCCAACACTAACCGAAAAAATTATTGCAACCGATTTTTCAAAAATATATGTGCAAAGCAAAATACCAAAAACGACAAACACATTTGCAAGAGAAAAACCAAAAAAGTCAATCCCTGCAAGACCAGTGCCAACAACAGCAAAAAAGGTTGCCAAACAAATTTTTTCATCAATGGTGAGTTTTAGTCCAATTTTTTTTACAAGAAGTGTCCTAAAAATTTTTATGCAAGCAAACATAAAAATAATTCCCAAAAAAAGTGTGACCAAAATAGGTATAATGTCATTTATGCCAGAAAACATATAATAACATTTTAGTATTTGACTTATTGCAAAATAAATTGAAAGTAGCCAAAGTGGAATTTTTGTTTTGCTTTTTTTGTGTATGACAAAACAGATTACAATGACAAATGTTGCACACAAAAGTTCAAAAAGTTTTACAAAAGAAAAACCTGTGACAAGACCTGCCAAAATATAAAAAATTGACAATACAAAAACATCTTGCTCACACCAACAAAGTGCAACATAAAAACCTGCCAAAAATGGATATATCTGCTCTTTTATGCTTGCAACAGCAAATATACACATACAAGCAAAAAAACCAAAATATTTCAAAACTTTCAAAAGTGTTTCTGTTTTTTTTGTTTGTAAAACTTCCATAATATGCTCCACAAAAAGTATAAAATGAAAATTTATTTTATTCACAAAAATTTGATAAGTGATTTTGTATCTTTTTGTCAAATATTGTCAAACAAAGCAAAATTGCAAATATCATAATTGAAATCAAACCAAAATATATTATTTTAAGGAGAAATTATGGAAGAAAAAAAGCAAGAAATTCAAAAGCAAAGCAAAATTGTTGTTTGCAATCAAAGTGACATTTCTATAAGTGGAATTTCAAAAGTTATAAGTAGCACCGAAAAACTTATTTCTGTTGTTATAAACGAAAAAGTCGTTGCCATTGAAGGTGAAAATTTGACTGTAAGTGAACTGAATGTTGAAACTGGTGTTTTGATGGCAAGTGGAAAAATTGTTTCAATAAAATACACAACAGAAAAACAAAAAGATAGTTTGATAAAGAGAATTTTTGGTTGATGTTGTATGAAACCTTGTTGCAAGGAAAGATTTTTCTTTGCTGTGTATATTTTGGAATAATCGCTAGTTTTGTGTTTGAAATCGAGTTTTTGGTATTAAAAATATCAAAAAATAACAAAATTTTGAATGTTTTGTTAGAAATTTTTGCAATGATTTGTTGCACAATAATTTTTTTGTATTGCATATCAAAATATAACTACGGAATTTTTAGAATATTTGAACTTGTCGGTTTTTGTCTTGGTTTTGCATTTGAATATTTTTCTATTCACAAATTGCTTGAAAAAAATCTAAATTTGATATATACTTTTTTTGCAAAGGTTGCAAACAAACTCAAAAAAACAAAATTGTTTGGCAAAATTTTTAAGTAATATGACAGAAAAAAAAGCAAGAATTTATACCATACTTATAAAGGTAGGCATTGCAATAATCGCCACTGCTTTTTTGATTTTGTTTATATTTCAATACTCAAAAATGATAAAACTTCAAAATCAAAATGATGCATTAAAATCAGAACTAACATACTCAACTCAACAAAACAATGATTTGCAAAATCAAATTGATAGCATACAAGACCCCGACAATGAAGACCAACCAACAGAAGAATATGTTGTTGACACTGCACACGGAAATGGATATGTTGGCGATGACGAAACTTTGATAACTGGTGGCGGAAACGGAAATTAAAAAAAAAATCATTAGAAATAAAAAACTAATGATTTTTTTAATATTATGTGTTTATTATAATTTTTGAATCAAATTTGCAACTGCTCTGCCACGATGAGAAACTGAGTTCTTTTCATCTTCTGAACATTCACCAAAGCATTTTTGCAAATCATTTGAATAAAACAAACAATCATAACAAAACTCTTTGTTGCCAGTTTCTTGTGTCAAAATTTTGCCACTTGTTTTGCCGGTGGCAACAATTTCTCTTTCACCATCTTTGAAAACAATGCAACA
>Ga0256404_1008324_pt1 | contig 15681 bp, 17 predicted proteins | sample RumenRJG_01DNA_FD_185990 | JGI IMG/M metagenome (GOLD analysis project Ga0256404, IMG submission 185990) | Bovine rumen microbial communities from Lethbridge, Alberta, Canada - RJG_01 | ecosystem: Host-associated > Mammals > Digestive system > Stomach > Rumen | place: Canada: Alberta | collected...
CATCACCTATAAGCTGAAGCTCAGCGGAGGTAACATTAAGGCCGTTCAGGGAGACTCCGGCCATGCACAGGCGAAGATGGTTCTGGACCTCTACTCGCACATCATGGACGAAGACCGCAAGCGCAACGCAACGCGGCTGGAGGAGGCCTTCTACCAGAAGAAAGACCTGGACCCGGAGATCGAGGAAGAGACATTCGACGCGAAGATGGAAGCAGAGCAGAGGAAGACTGCTCAAATGAATGCAGTTCTGGCGAATCAGCAAATGGCTGGAATATCGGCAACACCAGCAACATCAGAAGCATCAGCAGCAACTACAGCCCCAACGGCATCCGCATCTTCAGCAGCATCCGTAGCTTCAGCTTCTTCCACAGCCACAGCGATGCCGACATCTTTGGCAGAACCAATTGAAGCAGGATCCGATGCTACCGCCATTGCCCGTGTCCTTTCCAATCCTCAGATGATGGCAATCCTCGCGGCTATGTCGAAAGCTATGAGCTCTGATGGTTAATATCATTTCCGTCCTACCAGAAGTGCGGAGCCTGTCAGCATCAGTCTCCGTGCTTCTTTCTTTGTCATGAACATCCCATCTGTTGTGCTGATTAGACGCACATCCTCATATCCCATCTCTTTCAGTTTTCGGACAAATAAGACCATATCCCCGTACATCATCTTCGAGCAGATATCATGGATCGCGAAGATCCCTCCCTTCTTCAGAACACGCAGCGATTCCAGAAGAATGCCCTTACGGTCCTTTACATGAATGTTGTGGTAGACGAAGTTGCTCGTGATGGGACTTAATAACTAACTTACTAAGAAAATACATTAGCTGATGATAACGCTATTTTTTTATACTATGCGATTATCATCCTCCTAGGAGTGTATAATGTTTACATAAGGTCTAGACAAGTTATGAGAAAAACTGGAGAGCAGCTATGAAAAAAGCATATTATATGGCAGGGTTAATTGCCTTTGTTTCAGTATGTATAGTGAATCCAACCTATGCAGGCAGCGGCGGTGGTAGTTTTAATCCACATGGTACACATGTTGCGCCGTCAACCGCTTCGCAGATGCAAGAAGTACATAATGAAAATACGTCAACCGAGAAAGCAGATTCTGACAGAGAAATATCAGAGGAAAACCGAACAGTTTCCATCATCCAGCAATTTTTGAATAGTAATGGGTATGACTGCGGAACACCCGATGGAATACTAGGCCCGAATACCAAAAGTATGATTGAAGAATATCAATCCGATAATAATCTGGAGGTGACGGGAACAATCACTACAGAACTGGTCCGCGAAATAAATCATGCAACGTGCATCTCTGCAAAGGATTTTGTGGAACGCTATAACTCAGCTATTGATGCCTATAATAAAGAATTATCTAGCACCTCCCCAAATGACCATATTTCTGTAGATGATATTACATCGATAGAGCCTGTATTATTGAATGGAAACGGAAAGCTTAGTATTAATGACGGCTCCTCAGATATGCAATATATAGGAGCCATAAAATTCTGGACAGAAGAAGGTGCGGATTTAGTCTCAGCAAAAGGGGAGGCAATGGCATCGTTATTTGCATTTGATACATCATTAGATGATACAGATGCCGCATGGAACTTGATAGAGAGATTAAAAGGAGAATCCCCCCTATTGAACAACGGGATTCTTTACCAAAATGATTCACCGCAGGATGGTTGGCTAATTACAGGTAAGACCAGTTCTTATCTGGAAGATAGTGATGTTGTATCTAATTAAAATCGCTAACCAGAAAGAAAATTGTTACCAGTCCGAAATGCGGCATAAAACGATGTGGATGTAGCTTATAAGTGTTATGTAATAAGCATCTTTATATATTTCTATTATAGAAAGGACTCTTCAATAACGGAAGGTATTCCTGTGCTATGCGAAGAATACTAAGAACAGTCAGGAGACTTCTAATAGGTTTCTTCTTGATTTGTATTATTGTGAGTGTACTGAATCCATCCGGCAATACCAGGTCATCGGTTTCAGAGGATGGTACTGGTACAGAGCTTCATACGCTAACTCAAAGCGAAACATTAATAAATGACACGGATCAGACCACTATTATGTTTCCTATCAGGGAACCAGCGGACGGTTCGAATGATTCAGTATCAGAAGTCGTGATCCAAGATGCTGAGAAAAAGGTAGAAGCACTTGTTGATCCTGAGAATAGTAACTTTGAAGAATAATTACAAGCGTTTGACATTTCTACAATACCTGACTACTCAGGGAAACCATATGTAGTTGTGAATGAAGGTGAGCCATACTTTACAGATACAGAAAAAACGACACATTCCTTTGAAAAATATAGCGATTTGGACTCACTAGGGCGTTGTGGTGCAGCGATTGCCTGTATTGGAACAGACATCATGCCAACCGCACCCAGAGGTACAATTGGCGCTGTAAGGCCAACTGGTTGGCATACAGCCAAATATGCGGGAATCGATGGGAATTATCTATATAATAGGTGCCATCTGATAGCTTATGAGCTTGCGGGCGAGAATGCAAATGAAAAGAACCTGATTACAGGTACCAGATATCTAAATATAGAAGGAATGCTTCCATTTGAGAATGAGGTGGCTGATTATGTAAAGTACAGTGGTAACCATGTCCTTTATCGGGTAACACCTATATTTGAGAATGAAAATTTGCTAGCTTCGGGCGTCTTGATGGAAGGGATTTCTGTTGAGGACGATGGTGCCGGAATAAAGTTTAATGTCTTTTGCTATAATGTCCAGCCTGGAATTACGATTGATTACACAACAGGTGAAAGTACAGGTGAAGAATATTCTGGGAGCGATACGGCAAAATATGATGGTGTTGACTTTTCTTCGCCTGCAGTAATAGCAATTATCCAGCAGTCACTAAACAACCATGGATATGATTGCGGTAGCCCTGACGGTATTGCTGGGACTGCTACAGCAAATGCGATCGAGAGATATCGTAATGATCATAGTATCTCTGGAAATAGCATTGATGCGGCACTTGCTTTAGCATTAGGCGTAAATGCATATGACTTATTAGACGCTTCCCAAAAGGATGTATCCAAAACAAGTCAAACGGATATTAGAAATGGTCAAACAGGAGATCCTACAGATTCTTCTCCGAATGTGACGTATATCATTAATATGAATACTGGAAAGTTTCATTATCCAGATTGCAATTCTGTAAGCCAGATGGCAGAGCATAATAAGAAAGAATATACAGGTTCAAGAGATGACTTAATCAGGCAAGGATATGAACCATGTCAAAGATGCAATCCATAAACTTGGATGTATCAATGACATGCTCCTATATGGGTATGATATGAATACATATGTAGAAGAAGCACTATCACGAGCTATAAAACAAGAACAGAAGAGACAAGTAAAAGCTAAAAAAGCGAGACGCAGGTATATGACCGTTTTTATATTATCTGCCTTGGTTCTACTTGTTTCCGTGCAATATCTTTATGTGGGGATAATAATACCTAAACAAAAGTATAAGTCTGCTCAATCGTTGATGGAGCAAGAAGACTATTCCGAAGCTATAGATGTCCTTTCCAAACTAGGGCCTTATTCAAACTCACAAGAATTGATCTTGCAAGCAAAGTATTCTATGGCTGAGGAGGATTTAGAAGATGGTGATCTGACTGGAGCAAGAGCGATATTTATCAGTATCTCCGACTACAAAGATTCAAAGCAAAAGGTTGATGAGATTGACAGCACAGTCTCCGAAAAGAAGTATAACTCTGCCAAGCAATATTTTGATCTGGGCCAGTATGATAAGGCAATCCTGTTATTCCAGGAACTTGGTGAATATAAAGACAGTGCTGATTATATTAATTCAATTCAGGATACATATCAGGAGGGGTTTTTAGCTGTATTAAAGAAAGTTCTCGCCGAACGCGAAAAATATTCTGTGGAGGATACGAAGGGCAGTTACGAATCGCTATTAAATCTAGAACAGCCTATTCTAGGATATAAGGATATCAATTTCACAGATGAGGCTTTAACTACCTATAAAAATGACTATATTAATGGACTATTCGTGCAGCAGGATTCTCTATCATACTTTGATGTAGACACAGAGTCATTCAAAAACACATGGCAAGAGGGCTATTATGAGCGTATGAAGGCAGTACAGGAAATTTATGAGCTTGGATATGCGCCGGTCGATGCAACAACGTACAAAGAAATTGTGTTGGAAGAACTCCAAAATAATCTTCTTAAAAGTATAGCTAACGCACCGGTTAGTATAGATGCTACTGGCGACAACTATGTAATTGAGGATTCATGTGAGAATAGTTCAAAAATAACATTTCACAATCTGAAAGTGACCTGTATTTGGAATGGAAAGTATGAAACCAAACAGACGATTGAAGAATGGAAACCATCACAGAAGATAACGTATCGGTGGACAATACCTGTTTCTGAGTTCCCTCACGAGAATTTAACGGTTGATATTAGATTATCAGATACTTCGGCGGGAATATGAATAAAGATAGGGGTTAGATTGTAATGCATATTGTAAAAAAGGTAGTGTTTATATTCCTTCTCGTATTACTGATTGCAGTTGCAACTTTTTTGTATGCTCCAATGTTCGCGGGGTTAAAGCCATCTGGCACTATTGGAATGAAAATATTTTTCTGGGCTGATTTGATCGCATTAATATTGAATGGCTATTCTGGAAATCGACTACTCTTTCCAAAGACGGAGAAGCAAGTATCCCAGCTCCCAAAAGAAATAAAACCGGAAGAGGTTGGTTCTTATCTTATCAAGATGAGAGATTCATCAATCTTTTCAGATTTACTAGGGATGACAATCGTGCAGCTGAGTAAGGCTGATGCAGAAAAAGCCAAGTTGAGTTCCATCCTTGATGAAAAGTTTCAACGAAATAGTATTAGCTGGAATAAATTTTACTCAGTCATAGTTTCTGCGCATCAGGCTATCATTCAAAATGATGTGTTGATAGCTAGAAGAATTGAGCAGTTTGATACGGGAGAGTTCATTGATTTACAAAAGTTAATATCATCTGGTGAGTATAAAAAAGATACCATTCCAGACGATATACAAGAAGAAAAATACCAGTTATTCGTAAAACGATGGGATTCCATCCAAAACTTATACAACGTGAATGAAAGGCTCTTGGTCAAGATGGATGCTCTGGAGGCAGAGATTGCTGAACTGGGTGATAATAACGTCACAAATGAGAATGGCGAAATTTTATCAGATATAGAAGAACTTATTTCACAGACACATTACTATGAATGATTGCTGAGTGAGGTATTATGAGCGGATTCACATTGGAATTGCCATCGACCGAACAGATAAAGAACGATCTCCAGGCAGAGCTTGCCTTAAATTCTGAAGAAAAGACTACCATTGATTCTGCTGTCAAAGAAAAAGGCGATGCGATATTAGCTGTTGATTTGGATTCTTCTGACCAAAGGCTTGAGTTCGCTGGTGTAGCTGAAAACTTTGGTGATGATGTCATTAAGCTAGCTCGTAGGAGAAATGTAATTGTTGGATCGAATGTTTCTAATCTTATCAAAGATGGGGCCAATACTGGAGAGATAGCGATTGGGATAGCCCGGTTGACTGATAAAATGAAAAAATTAGATCCGACAGGCATTGATTTCACACGGAGTGGCGTGATAGGGAAACTGTTTAACCCGGCTAAACAATACTTTGCCCGATATGATGCGGAAGATAAAGACATAGCGGATATTTTGGATAGCTTAAATAAAGGTCGAAGTATTCTGGTTAATGATAATACAACCTTGGAACTGGAAGAGGTAAGCATGAGGAAGCTTACCAAATTATTAAATCAGGATATCGAATTGGGATCCCAACTATGTCAGTATTTAACGACTGCCATTTCAGAAAAAAAGGCATTGGGAGTCGATATTGATAAAACGCAATATATTGAGCAGGAAATCATTTATCCGATAGAACAGCGAGTAATGGATTTCCAGCAGATGTTGTTGGTTAATCAACAAGGAATCATAGCTTTAGAAGTCGTACGTAAAAATAATCTGGAATTGATCAGGGCAGTTGATCGTGCAAGGAATGTTACGGTTACTTCTTTAAAAGTAGCAGTAACCGTTGCAGGGGCGCTTTACAACCAGAAAATTGTTTTAACGAAAGTGAATGCACTCAATACAGCTACGAATCATATGATTACTGCTACCTCCAGCCTATTGCATAGTCAAGGAGTAGAAGTTCAGAAGCAGGCAATGGGTGCTAATATTTCTGTTGATGCTTTGAAGGAGTCGTTTACGAATACAATAGCTGCACTTGATGACATCAGTAATTTCCGAGAAAGGGCCATCCCACAGATGGAACACGTCATTGACCAATTCAAGGAAATGTCAGATGAAGGTGAACGATATCTAAAGCGGATGGATAACGAAAACTCATAAAAAATGAGCAGCCTTGAGAAACGCGGATAGTTGGGAGAATGAGAATATGAAGCTGAAAAGTATAGCGGGTATTACAATGGCAGCAATGCTATTATTCGCCCCTGCAGTTAATGCAATGGATTTGAATAGTAAAGCAGTTATCCAAGCTGTCCAGAAAGCTCTTAATGAATCCGGCTTTGACTGTGGAACACCGGATGGCATATCTGGTCCTAAAACTGAAAGTGCTATTAAGGAATATCAGGCGAGTAAAGGGCTTGAGGCAAACGGACAGATATCTGAAGGGTTATTGACTAGCATGGGATTTTCCATGGATGATGACTCCGGAGTTTCAATAGATACATTCATCACACGGTATAATGAATCTGTCACTTACTTCAATGGCGTAAGCGCGGAGTCGGGAGATCAGTCTGTAAATCAGATTTCTTATTCGAATATTAGCCAATCAGAAAATACTATCGACGAAGTATCGTTAATATCATTCGGGCTTAACCTAATGGGCACAAATATTAGTTCTTGTAATATTCAAGACAAAGATGCGTCGTTTGATGTGAAGAATCTCTATGAATTGTGTTCTATCGCATATGGGTTAGATTCTACTTATTCCGATCCCGATGATACCTTAACAAGTTTAACTACATTATTTGATGACGGTACGCTAAATCGAAGTGCATTTGCATGTACAACACTAAATGTCGGGGGAAAGGTCGTTTTTTCCTTTAAATGTAATGATGAGACTTCAAGAAAAGTAGATATTAATATTCCGGATGGCATGAAAAAAGCCCAGGAGGAATAACTTGGTAATAAAAATATGCCATTAACAATAGGTGATTCTAATGAAATATTCAAAAGAAATCTATGATAAAGATGTATTGGTAAAAGCAGCATATTCATTGTCTGATACAGCATATTTCCATTTGGATGCGGACGAAAAACATTATCTGGTAGAAATCGTACCTAAAGATCCAAATGACAGTAGCGATTATGAAAAGCGATTCGAGAACGAACTACTTACTCAGCAAACAAGAAAGATTGTAATTAATAAAACGAAGAATATCAGAGAGCTGATAGCCGCAAGGGCTTTGTCTTCAACGATAGTTGAACTAGGAAATGAAGAAGCGGAGACGGAAGAAACTGGTTTTAATGCACAAGATATTTTAAAAGACTGGTTCAGCAATCATGAATAATACATTGACTTTGAATAGAGATATTTATGATATCTATTCGATAAATAACGCCATTCGTGCATATACAAATTTTGCTGAAATTAAATGTTCTGAAACGAATGAATATTGGATCTGCACCTTTAAAAACTGTAGATACGATGCATCGCTTACAATGATGGAATTTGAAAATTATCTGATTGGAATATTAAACCGGAGATTATATAATGCAGCTCTGTGAGGGATTGCTACTGACCATTATCTTTCTGCTGGGATGCTGGGCTGTCATGACCGATATCAAAGTCGGGATAATAAAAAACAAAGCCTTGTTATATGCCGCGATACCGGGAATAGTAATAAATCTTATTTATATTGTGGCTTTCGCAAAAGTATACTTTACCGAGTATCTTATCAACCTAATAGCAGTATCAGCTGTCGCGATATTGTTATATGTTTACCATTTCTGGGCGGCTGGGGACAGCAAGCTCCTGATCGTTCTTGCTTTTTTGATACCATCCAGATATTACGAGAGTTCAGCTCTAATTATCTCTGGTATTTATTACATTGTATATATTTTTTTGATTGCCTATATTTACATCATATTTGAATCTGTAGTATTAGCTGTCAAAAAAAAGAAGTTCTTCAAACAGAAAATAAGTTCGCTGCAATGGAAAACATTCCTTTGCAGATATATTGTATCTTATCTATATCTTAGAACGCTGTCTTTTTTGTTGCAATGGTTATTCGGGAATTTTTATTACAGAAATCAGTTGTTCTTTGCTTTCGTTAATATCTTCACTGTGTTGTTTATTCATGAAAGGGATGAATTCCAGAAAAAAAGATGGGTCATCCCACTGTTGATACTGAATGTTACAAGTTTGGTATTCAGCGTCATCAATGGCCAAACGATATTTTATGCTTCAGTTCTCAAGAGCTATGTCATCATGCTTTTGGCGCTTGTCTTGAAATATCTTGTAAGCGGATATAATTATGAAGAAATTGCGACGTCCTCAGTACAGAAAGGTATGGTTATCTCGTTAAGCACAATTGCTTTGCTCTTACCATCCAAAGTGGTAGGGCTACCTAAGACTACGAATGAAGATATGAGCAGTAGAATTACAGAGGAAGAGGCTGCTGCTATTCGCAGGTGGGAGAGAAGCAAATATGGAAAACCGACTATTGTGATTGTCCGGAAGATTCCTTTTGCGATATTCATTGTTCTCGGAACATTTCTCTACATTGTTATTAGGATTGTATCGATATGCTTATAAGTAAAATTAATAATTGGGATAAAGGCGAACAGGTTGTCTCAATTACGAACAAAGAGCCACAAGAAGACGATGGCAAAAAAAGAATTATACAAATCGATGAAAGACATATCAGCTATATAGACAGAGGGCGTAAGGTCTATTCTTATGAAGAAGGCTCTCTTGAAGTTAAAGAGAATGACATTATAACGATTTCAGAGAATGGCATTGTATCTGGGACACATTACAGAAGCGGTAGAGAAGTAGATATCTTTATTACAAATCATTGTAACTCAAACTGTATTATGTGCCCGCTATCTGAAGATATTAGAAGGAGACAAAGATTCGGATACACTGAATGGCTCAGAAAATACATTGCGGCAATGCCGGAAGATGTTCCATATATAAATATTACTGGTGGGGAGCCGACATTAGCAGGTGAAGAGTTCTTTGAAATATTAAGTATATTGACAAATAAATTCCAGCATTCGGGATTTCAGTTACTGACGAATGGAAGGTCCATTTCTGATTCTCATTTGCTTTATCGCCTGTTGAAGACTGGTCCCTCCGGAATGCTTTTTGCAATCCCAGTACACTCTTGTATACCCCAAGTGCATGATCAGATCACACAAGCGGAAGGAAGCTTTGCACAGACTGATAGGGGAATAAAGAACCTGCTTGATTCTGATCAAAAGGTTGAAATCAGGATTGTCATTTCAAAGCTAAGTATAGATACAGTGACAGAAACTGCAAGGTATATTGTCAACAACTATCTGGATGTTTCTACAGTGAACTTCATGGCTATGGAGATGATGGGGAATGCCGCGATCAATAGAGAACGTATCTGGATTGATTATGATCAGATTTTCAATAAGATAGAAGAAGCCATTGATGTATTAGTAACAAATGGGATTGATGTAAAACTCTATAATCTACCTTTATGTATGGTAAAAAGAGGATTTTGGCATATTGCAGTAAGAAGTATTTCTTCCTATAAGATTCAGTACCAGGATGCATGTTCTGCGTGCTGCGTCAGGGACATATGCGGAGGCTTTTTTGGCTCAACAAGAAGGCTGATGAATCCCCCAGTATATCCCGTACAGCGGAGCTCTGAAGCATGAAATTAAACTTTTTTAATTTTGAAAAGCGCGGCACACAATATTTTCTTACCAATGATTTGGGTCTATATACGTATCTTTCAGATGCTGACTTTCAACATTTGGTCAATGAAGACTTTGAAAGCCTAGATGCTTTAACGCTAACAGACCTGAAAAATAAGTACTTTATCTATGATACGGAGCCTGATGTCTTCATAGAAAAAATGGTGGAGCCTTACAGAAACAGTAAACAATATTCATTACAAGGGACGAGTTTACATATTTTTGTGATGACCAATGCCTGTAATATGAATTGTGTATATTGTCAGGCACAGGATACAGACCAGAAGCAAAAAGGCAAGATGTCAATTGAAACGGCGGAGAAGGCGGTGGATATAGCCCTCCAGACTCCGGTTAGGCGTATGACATTCGAATTCCAAGGGGGTGAGCCACTTACTAACTTCGGTGTCATTAAGCATATTATTCAATACAGTAGTGCACGGTGCAATGATAAGGAGATTGATTACAGCGTAGTAACAAACACAATGCTTCTAACTGATGAAATGCTGCGCTTCTTTCAAGAGCATGATGTTTCCATATCAACTTCGTTAGATGGCAATCCTGCTGTACACAATCAAAACAGGCGTACTATTGCAGGGGAAGATACTCATGGTATTGTAGTAAAAAATATAACGAGAATTCGTCAGACAGGAATTTCTATCGGCGCAATTCAGACTACCACTAAGGCGAGCCTGGATTATCCGAAGGAAATTGTACAAGAATATGTAAAGGATGGCTTGACATCTGTATTCATTCGACCACTTACGCCTTTAGGTTATGCGAATGAGCATTGGGATGAGATCGGGTATACCACAGACGACTTCCTAAAATTCTATCGGAAGGCGCTTCATGAAATTATCGAATGCAATAAAAAGGGGATATATATTTCTGAAGGGCATGCCACAATCTTTCTGCAAAAAATCATAGGGCATTTTTCTGGAAACTATATGGAACTGCGATCACCATGCGGAGCATCTACTGGTCAGATAGCGTATTATTACGATGGCAATGTGTATACATGTGATGAAGGAAGAATGCTAGCAGAGATGGGGAATCCATTTTTCAAGTTGGGAAACGTATATACGGATAACTATAATACACTTATGGAATCAAGGGTTTGCTCTGCCATTTGTCAGGCGTCCGTTCTTGAAGGTTTGGCCAGCTGCAGCGATTGCGTCTATCAACCGTATTGCGGGGTGTGCCCGGTAATTAACCTGGCATTAGATAATAACATATATGAGAGACAGCCAAACAACTATAGGTGTAGAATATATAAGGGTATTCTCGATACATTGTTTGAATTGTTGAAAGACAAGGAGATTGAGGAGATTTTTCAGTCATGGGTATAAAAAATTCCATTCGAAAGAGCATATTGATAACTATGGCATCTTTCATCGCACTAGGTTTTTCTCCTAATTCAATCTTAGCCGAGACAGGAGAATCTGAAGTTATAGAAGAAGAAACAGAGGCCGATGTATTATTCGAGATGCAATCGGTCGTTCTTTCAAACAGGAATGATGATTACAGTGGCGAAGATACTATCGAATACTCTGATGAGTCAACATACACAGGATCTTTTGCACAAGGAAAGCGTTCTGGTAATGGAACTTACTTGTTCGCAAATGGAGATAAGTATTCCGGCAAGTGGGCGGATGATCTAATGTCCGGAGAGGGGGACTATCAATTCGCCTCAGGAGCAGAACTTTCAGGAACTTTTGAAGCCGGGAAGTTTAAGAAAGGTACCTTTACATATTCAGACGATAACGGGAAATATAAGGTTAAGATCAAAAATTTCAAGCAATCCAAGAAAATTACAGCTACCTTCTCGAATGGTGACGTATATTATGGAACCTATAATAACGATTCATTTTCTGGAGAATGCAAAATACTGTATGCTTCCGGAGATTACTATGATGGCCAGGTGTCAGATAACAATAAAAATGGTTCTGGCACTTACAAGTGGGCAAATGGGGCGGTATATATTGGAGAGTGGCAAGATGATATGATGAACGGCTCGGGTACTTATTATTTTTCAAGTGATCAATACCCCCATCTTGAAGGAACGTTTGTCAATAACCAGCCGAGTGGTACATGCGAGTATTATACAGATGAAAATGTTTCTATTACTACTGTCTGGAAAGATGGTAAATGTGTAAGTCAGGGATAAGGAGTCGACAATGGCAAAACCAGAGAAGGATGAAAAAAAAGAGTTGTTTCCAAGTCTCATGCAGTCATTAGATGACTTCTTATACGAAGAGGAAGGAAATATTACAAGAAATAAAGTTGTGGCGATGGGAACTATGGTATTGATTTTGAGTTTGCTTATGGCGGATGAGCTGTTTGCTGGTCATCGCTCACATAGTTCGCATTCTTCGCATAGTTCTCATAGCTCAGGATCTGGCGGCGGACATAGTAGCCATGAATCACATGTGTCGCATTCAAGTCATTCCTCCAGCTCTTATGGGGGCAGCGACTATAGTTCAGGCGGAAGCAGTTCTTATGGTGGCTATGATTCAAATGCTGCGGCAATCCATAGCAATTCAGCGCCGGCGCATAGTAATGTAGCACCAGCTCACAGCAATGTTGCTCCGCCTGTGCATTCCAATACTGCTGTTAATAATGCTTTGAAAGATCTTCAGGATATTAATGTTAGCGACATCCCGGCGATAGGGAACATTCAAATTCCTGAGTCCAATGTTGTTCCTGACATTCAGAGCGTGGCAATTAAATCCGCAGCCAATATACCGGATATTACAGCGGCTACATCGATATCTACCAGATAGGAGGTGCAACCTTTATGGCTTATCATCGTTACAAGCATGGTTCAGGTTCGTATTACCGCGGAAGATCACGGTCTGGTCGTTATTATACGAGAAAAGGTTGTTATGTAGCTACTTGCGTCTATGGATCATACGATTGTCCGGAAGTTTGGACATTGCGCAGATTCCGCGACTACTCGCTCGAGAATAATTTATTTGGCCGCGGTTTTATACGCTTGTATTATAAGGTGAGCCCAACTTTGGTAAGGTGGTTTGGAAATACCAAATGGTTCAAGGTAATTTGCCGTAACTTCCTTGATAAACTTGTGAACCGGCTTCAGGAAAAAGGGTATTCGTCAAAGCCATATTGTGATTAAGATAGGGGATTCCGAGAGAGAACCGTATGAGAAAAGTACTTATTTCGATTATCGCATCAAGTCTTGCAGCTTGCCTGGCTACAACAACTGTGCCTGCCGCGAACAAATCTATTGATGATATGTCGCTGGATGAGCTGAAAACAGCTTATCTTCAGCTGGAGTCAGAGTATGATGCACTGAAAGCACAGCTCGAACCGGAAACCGAAAGCGATAGTGACAGAGAGATGATTGCAGCCTATGACGAACAGAAGCTTGAGCTGCTAGGTGTCGAGTACTACACTACCGTTGATGGCCAGAAGGCAATGCGGATTAATGTTCGGTTTACAAACGACTCAACGGATGGCATGTATGCTATCGAGTGTTTCGCAGTGGCTGCATTCCAGAATGATACTGAGCTTCAGAACATCACTAATGTCAATGAGGATCCGAGTGAGGGCAATTCGGCAGATATGATTACCGAGGTCAGAAATGGTAAGTCCATTGAGACCAGCTATTCTATCGCCTTGGCGGACGATTCTCCGGTTGATCTGCAGATTCGTGATACGACTGCTGACGCAAATGTGCTTCTGGAGAAGACATTCGTGGTGAAATAAGGGTAATACGATCCAGGACGGAAGACGCAAATGGAACAATACAATCTGAAGGGCGGTCACTGCTATGGTGGCCGCCTTTCGATATCTACAGCTATACGTAAAATGCATAAAAATATTGGGCAGGTGTCCTCTGCAACGGACTGTGGAAAGGACATTTGGTAGTGCAGGAGGGCTGGATATTTTATATAATATAGGCATATTGCATATTCAGACAAGATCAATCGGAGCTGTGCTCAGCAGTTTTGCATAGAAAGAGGTAGCCATGGCAGAAAACACGGAATCGAAAGAATTGCAGCAGGTGCTGTGGGATGGCGCGAATATCCTACGGGGGAAGATGGATGCTAACGAGTATAAGAACTACCTGCTCGGCATCGTTTTCTATAAGTATTTGTCGGACGTCTATCTTGTGAAGGCATATGACTTACTTGAAGATGGGAAGCCAGATTCTATGGATGAGGCTTTTCAAGTATACGAAGAGGCGTGGAACAGTGATGATCGGGAGGACCTGACAGATGAACTGAAGTCAGAGCTCCATTATCTCATCACCCCTGAACTCACATTCACAAAAATGGTTCGGGACGCGAAGGAAAATAAGTTCTCGCGCGAATCACTGCAGACTGCTTTCAATAATATCGAGCAGGCAGATACACGGTTTGCAAACATGTTTTCTGACATTGATCTCTATTCAACCCGTTTGGGCGTGAATGATACAAAGCAGGCTGCTACCGTATCGGATCTTGTGAAGGCAATAGACCGTGCAGATCTGTTGGGGCACAGTGGGGATGTCCTTGGTGACGCATACGAGTACATGATCGGTCAGTTTGCGTCTGAGACTGGAAAGAAAGCAGGAGAATTCTATACTCCAAAGAATCCTGGAACCTTGGCCGACCGCATCTGTATGCTTGGACATGAAGATATTCAGGGATTGTCTGCGTATGATCCCTGTATGGGATCTGCCTCCCTGCTTCTTCATCTGCGTAAGTATTCTCATCATCCTGAGTATATCAAGTATTACGGCCAGGAACTTTCACAGACAACCTATAACCTGGCTCGCATGAATCTGATTCTGCATGGAGTGAGCCCAGACAATCAGCATCTGAGAAATGCTGATACTCTTGATGCAGACTGGCCGACTGATGAGGAGAATGTGTTCGACATAGTGGCAATGAATCCGCCATATTCCGCTCATTATTCCGCAAACTCCGGATTCCTGACGGATCCGCGGTTCAGTTCTTATGGCGTCCTTCCGCCCAAGAGCAAGGCGGACTATGCCTTCCTGCTCCACGGATTTTATCACCTGAAGCAAACCGGAACTATGGCGATCTTCCTTCCACACGGCGTTTTGTTCCGGGGAGCTGCAGAAGGAAAGATTCGACAGAAACTATTGGAAGATGGCTCGATTGATGCAGTGATCGGGCTTGCCCCAAACCTTTTCTATAATACGAGTATCCCGGTTTGTATCGTCGTATTGAAGAAGAAACGTAATGGCCGCGACGTCCTGTTCATCGATGCTTCAAAGCAGTACGAGTCTGGGAAGAATCAAAATCAGCTGTCAGAGGAAAATGTTGAGCATATTCTGGAACTTTACAGAGAACGGAAAGATGTAGATAAGCAGGCTCACCTGGCATCGTTTGATGAAATAGAAAAGAATGACTTCAACCTGAATATCCCTCGATACATCGATACTTCCGAGAAAGAGCCAGAAATCGATATTGACGAAGTATATGAGAATCTGCAGAAGGACGATGAAGAGATCAGGAAGGCTTCTGGTGAGCTGAATAAAGCATTTACAGAGCTCGGGCTCAGTGTGAGGTTGTGATTATGGCGGTACCCAAATTGAGATTTCCAGAATTTACCGATGATTGGGAACAGCGTAAGTTGGCAGAGCTTGTGACAAGATATGAAGATCCGGTTGAAACTCCTCATGATGGCTATATTAGACTTGGAATTAGGAGTCATGCA
>Ga0256404_1008326_pt1 | contig 15675 bp, 12 predicted proteins | sample RumenRJG_01DNA_FD_185990 | JGI IMG/M metagenome (GOLD analysis project Ga0256404, IMG submission 185990) | Bovine rumen microbial communities from Lethbridge, Alberta, Canada - RJG_01 | ecosystem: Host-associated > Mammals > Digestive system > Stomach > Rumen | place: Canada: Alberta | collected...
AAACAATCTACGGCACGGGCGATGAGAATGCCCGCATGGCGTACCTCGCGCTCGCTGCGGCGCAAAAGGGCACGAGCCTTTTCAACATCCGCAGCGTGGTAAAGCAGATCGGCTCGAACAGCTGGGAGGGCGATGCCGACTATTCCGCCGCGTGGAAGAATGTCGAAATGCGCTACGACGCGCGGATCGAGGGGGAGTATTATTATTACAGCGAGGGCTTCTTCCTCTCCGTGCAGGACGGTCAGCCCATCACGGTCACGCTGACCTTTGACGCAAGGCTCGCGGAATAACGGGGAAAAGGGGAAGCGGCGGCACAGGGCTGTGCCGCCGCCTTCAAATTTTATCCCCGTGGGGCTTGCAGGGAGAGATTTTCTGTTGTAAACTAAAAGCATACCAAAGATAAGGGGAATCCGATCCATGCAAAAAGCAACGCAAATGACCGCTACCAAACGCCTTGTCCTCACCGCCGTGAACATCGCGCTGTGCCTTGTCCTGCCAATGGCATTCCATTCCATCCCGAACGGCGGCAAGATCATGCTGCCGATGCACATTCCCGTGCTGCTGTGCGGCATGGTCTGCGGCGCTCCCTACGGCGCGGTCTGCGGCCTGCTTGGCCCCATGCTTTCAAGCGTTCTCACCGGAATGCCGACAGCGGCCCTGATGCCTGCCATGATGGTCGAGTGCGCGGCCTACGGCTTGACGACCGGCCTGATGCTGCGTCTTGTACGCACGGGGAAGACCTATGCCGACCTCTACCTGTCGCTCGTCGCCGCAATGCTGATCGGCCGCCTTGTCTCCGGTGTGACAAAGGCTCTCTTTTTCATGGCGGGACAGTATACCATGCAGGCATGGATCGCCGCGAGCTTCGTCACGGCGCTGCCGGGCATCGTGCTCCAGCTCGCCGTCGTGCCGAGCATCGTTTACTATCTCATGCGCGCGGGACTGATCCCGCAGCGCTACCCGAGATGAGGAAAGAGCCGCGAGAGGACAGGCGCTTGCCGCCTTTTTCGAGCGCCGCAGACGGAAGACCAGTGCCCGCGTGTCGGTCGGGCGGCGCCTCCGGGTGACAGGGCTCTTAACGGAAAATTAGCAAATATAGCGGCTTTCTTAATTTTCTGACGCAAAATCTTGTACTTTTTCGATTGCGGGACCTGCGCGGCAGACGTATAATACCCTCACTTGCATCTTGGAAATGGGGGTCTTTGCTATGCTTGCGCAGGTCATTGCGATCTGTATTTTTCTCGGGATGTTCCTTCTGATCATCCTCGATCAGTTCGAGCGCCATGTTATTACGCTCGTCAGCGGAGCGCTGGTACTTATTCTCGTCTTCGGCGTTTGTATGCACTCGCCCGCGGCGATCTGGGAGGCGCTCAATCTCCGCTCGTTCTTCACGGCGGGCTTTTGGTACGGAGCCGGCGAGGAGAGCACGGCGGGCATCAACTGGTCCACCATCCTCTTCATCGCGGGCATGATGATCATGGTCGAGGGGCTTGGCAAGGCGGGCTTCTTTCGTTGGCTTTGCTTGCTGCTTGCAAAGCTCGTCCACTACCATGTGGTGCCGCTGCTCATCTGCTTCATGTGCCTTTCGGCGGTGCTTTCGATGTTCATCGACAGCATCACAGTCATCCTCTTCCTCGCCACCGTCACGCTCGAGCTGGCGCAGACGATGAGGTTCGACCCCGTGCCGATGATCCTCTCGGAGATCTTCTGCGCGAACCTCGGCGGCGCGGCGACCATGTGCGGCGACCCGCCGAACATCATCATCGGCACCTCGCTTGGCTATACGTTCTTTGACTTCATCGAAAATACCGGCGCGATCGTCGCGGTCTGCTTCGCGGCTGTCGCCGTCTATTTCTGGCTGTGCTTCCGCAAGGAGCTGCTGCGTGAGGAGCGCGCGAACGGCGGGCCGGTCGTCTGTCCGGAGCCGTCGAGCGCCATCACGGACCGCAGAGCCTTCGGCGCGAGCGCTGCCGTATTCCTGCTGGCGGTCGTGCTGCTCGTGACGCACGCGCAGACGGGTCTGACGGTTGCCTGCATCGGCGTGATCGTCGCGGCGCTGACGCTGCTTGTGATGGCGCTGTCGCACGGAAGGGCGACGGTGCTTGAGGTCATCCGCGGCGTGGACTACAAAACGCTGCTCTTCTTCATCGGCCTGTTCGTCTCGGTCTGCGGGCTGGAAAAGACGGGCGTGCTGGATATCATCGCGCGCTTCATCACCAACATCAGCGGCGGCCATGTGGCGACGATCGTCGTCATCATTCTCTGGCTCTCCGCCGTCACCAGCGCCTTTGTGGACAATATTCCCTTTGCCGCCACGATGATCCCGGTCATCCGCTCCATCGCCGCGGTCGAGGGCATGGACGTGGGCGTGCTGGCCTGGGCGCTGTCCCTCGGCACGGACCTCGGCGGCAACGCGACGCCCATCGGCGCGAGCGCGAACGTGGTCGGCACCTCGGTATCCGCCAAGGGCGGCTATCCCATCGGCTGGGGGCGCTACTGCAAATACTGCGTGCCCGCCACGATCCTCGTGATGGCGGTGTCCACGGTGTGTCTGTTCCTGCGCTACCTCTGAGAGAAGAAAGGAGTATACCGCGATGAAAGACCAGATCATCATTACCATGGGCCGTGAGCACGGCAGCGGCGGCCACTACATTGCCGACATGATCGCCCGCGCGCTCGGCATCAAGCTCTACGACAAGGATTCCATCGAGTCGGAGATCGTCTCCGAGGGCTACAGTGAGGAGCTGATCCGCCGGATGGACGAGAAGCCGGTCAACTTCTTTGCTTCCCGCCGCATCGGGCGCTTTTCCAATTCGCTCGAGGTCAACGTGGCGGAAAAGACCTTTGATATGATCCGCGCCAAGGCGGCGAGCGGGGAATCCTTCCTGCTCATCGGCCACTGCGGCGAGCAGGTGCTCAAGGATGATCCGCACCGCATCAGCCTCTTCATCGGCGGCGATCCGCACGCCAAGCTCTGCCGCGTGATGGAGAAAAAGGGGCTCTCCGCAGAGGAGGCCATCGAGGAGATCCGCACGGTCGACCACCAGCGCAAGGCTTACCACAACTACTACTGCGAGATGAAGTGGGGCGACGCCCGCGCCTATGATCTCACGGTCAAAAGCGACGTGCTTGGCATGGAGGGTACGGCGGAGATGCTGATCCGCTACATCCGAGCCTTTCAGGAAAAGGACTGAACAAGAGAAAGAGGAAGCCGCGGCAATGCCGCGGCTTCCTTTGTTCGATTCCGATGTGCGCTTACAGCAGCAGAATGCCGGCGTCCGCGCAGGTCTTGAGGGTGTCGTCGTCCCAGAGGCTGACCTGCACCTCGCCGATGTGGGCGGTGCCGATCATCAGCATACAAAGACGGCTCTGACCGATGCCGCCGCCCATGGTGAGAGGCAGCTCGCCGGCGAGCAGCATCTTGTGGAAGGGAAGCTCCCGGCGGTCGTCGCAGCCGGAGACGGTGAGCTGGTGGTCGAGGGACTCGGGGCTGACGCGGATGCCCATGGAGGAGATCTCAAACGCGCGGCCCAGGACGTCGTTCCAGAACAGCAGATCGCCGTTGAGCGTCCAGTCGTCGTAGTCGGGCGCGCGGCCATCGTGCTTGATGCCGGAGTGCAGGGTAAGACCGATCTGCATCAGGAAGACGGTGCCGTGCTCACGGCAGATGGCATCCTCGCGCTGCTTGGGGGTGAGGTCGGGGTACTTGTCCTCCAGATCCTGCGTGGTGATGAAGAACACGTCGCGGGAGAGCTTGGTGTGCAGGCTCGGGAAGGCGATGCCGAGCGCGTCGTTCGTCTCGACGATGGCGCCGACAATGTCACGCACGGTGCGCTTGAGGTAGGAGACGTTGCGGTCGCCGGCGTCGATGACCTTTTCCCAGTCCCACTGATCGACGTAGATGGAGTGGAGGTTGTCCACCTCTTCGTCGCGGCGGATGGCGTTCATATCGGTGAACAGGCCCTTGCCGACATTGAACTCGTAGCGCTTGAGCGCCAGACGCTTCCACTTGGCGAGGCTCTGCACGACCTGCGCGTTGTGGCCGACGTCGGGGATATCGAAGCTGACGGGGCGCTCCACGCCGTTGAGGTTATCGTTCAGACCGGAATTTTCTTCCACGAAGAGGGGAGCGGAAACGCGGCGCAGATTGAGCGCGTTGCTCAGGTTGACCTGAAAATTACTCTTGATGAATTCAATGGCGCGCTGCATCTCGTAAACGTTCAGCGGCGTGTGATAGTGGGCGGGAATGTAGGTCTTGCTCATTGCCGGTTCACTCCTTCAAAATGTTTGTATGTTTGATATGGATAAAAAACGCAAATTTGATTATAGCAAGTTACACAAAAAAATCAAGAAGAAAATGTGTAGAAAGCGTAAAGTTTCTTTGCCCCAAAATCCCTTGACGCTGCGGGCGAAAAACGGTATCATAAGCGGAGCTTACGGAAGAAACAGCGGAGGGGATCGGATTTGGAAGAGAAGAAGTGGAACGCGGGCAGCATCGGCCTGACCTTTGCGGGCTCCTTTCTCGGCGCGGGCTATGTGTCGGGGCAGGAGCTGTGGCAGTTTTTTGGCTCGTTCGGCGGCGGGGGACTGCTCGGTGTGCTTGCGGCGATGGCGCTGCTGGCGGTGTTTGGGCTGGCGCTGATGTACATCATTTCCCGCACCGGCATCGCGGAGATGGACGCGGTGCTCGTGCCGTGGAAGAGGCTGGCGTGGCTGCGGAAGCTGTCGTCGGCGCTGCAGTTGATCCTGCTCTTCGGCGTCATAGCGATCATGTACGCCGGCGGCGGCGCGCTGCTCGAGCAGCTTTTCTCGCTGCCGACGTGGCTCGGCCGGACGCTGATGGCTGTACTCGTGACGCTTGTGGCGCTGCGGGGCCTGCGCGGCGCGGTGGGAGCCTTTTCGCTCATCGTGCCGGTGATCGTCGCGCTCACGCTGCTCTTCGGCGGTATGGCGCTCGCGCGGTACGGCGTGAGCCTTCCGGCCTTCGGCGCAGCGGAGGGGAGCAATCCGCTCATGCGCAGCGCGGCCTTCGGCGCGGTGACCTTCGCTTTCTATAATTTCTTCGGCTCGGTCGGCATTTTAGCGCCGCTCGGCGAGGCGGCGTCCTCCAAAAGGGCGGCGCGCCGCGGCGTGCTCCTCGGCACGGCGCTGCTTCTGCTCATCGCTTACAGTGTGCTGCTTGCGGTGATGGCCGTGCCGGAGACCGCGGACGCGGAACTGCCGATGCTGGCGCTCGCCTACGGCCTCAGCCGCCCGCTGGGCTATGTCTACGGCGTTTTGCTCCTGCTGTGTATGTACGGCTCGGCGCTGTCCATGACCGTCGCCATCACGACCTACGCCTCGGCGCGGTCGGAGCGCGTGGAGAAGCGGCGCGGATGGTTCATTCTCGCGCTGGGAGCGCTGGGCTACGCCGCGAGCAGCGTCGGCTTCGGCGACCTCATCAGCGTTGTCTATCCGGTCTTCGGCTATTGCAGCAGCGTGTTCATCGTCTGCCTGCTCGTCCATGCCGCGCAGACGCGAAAAAAGGAATATAAATTTTTTGAAAATTCAGGAACAAAAGAGGAAGAAATTTCGTCTTAAAAACAGCACAGAGAAATGGTTACAATTTGTATCCAAATTGTAACCATTTCGCAAAGACTTCTTAAGAAACCTGTGTTATACTGTATGAAGTGTATTACACACAGCAAATCCGGGAAAGGAAGAACAGCAACATGGAACAGACGATGGAACCCGTCGCGCAGACGACGCCGGCGCAGAGCGCCGTAGAAACGCCTACCCCTGCCGGCGCACCAGGCAGCGCTCCAACGCCGCCGAAGAGCAGGAAAAAGCGCAAAAAGACCACACGCCGCATCATCGCACTCGTATTGGTGATCGCGCTTGGCTTCGGGCTTTACCGGCACTTCGGCAAGAAGGAAGGCGCCGGCGAGCAGCAGGTCGTGAAAGACACGGTGATGTACGGCTCGATCACCTCCACCGTGGAGGGCAGCGGTATGGTCAAGGCAAAGAACAGCGAGACCATCACGCTTGCCACGGCAGGCACCGTGGGCGACGTCTTCGTGACCGAGGGGCAGAAGGTCGCCGCGGGCGACCCGCTCTTTACCTACGATTCGCCCGAGGCGGAAAAGCGGGTCCGCGATGCCAAGAGCAACATTGAGGGCTATCAGAAGCAACTCAACGCGGCTTACAAGGATGTCGCGGCGCTGACTCTTACCGCACCCTATGCCGGCAAGCTTATGAATACGACGAAGCTCACGGTGGGCGAGGAGACCGGCACCGGCGGTACCGTCGCCACGCTCGTGGACGACACGCGGATGCGCCTGACGCAGTATTTCAGCTATGCCTACGAGGGCGAGCTTTATGCCGGACAGACCGTGCAGGTCTCGATCCCCGCGCTGATGGCGACGGTCGAGGGCACGGTGGAAAAGGTACATATGGTCAAGCGCGTGACGAGCGAGGGCTCTGAGCTCTTCAGCGCGGAGATCGTGGTCCCGAACGCGGGCGTGCTCGCCAAGGACATGGAAGCCTCCGCCACGGCGGTCGTGAACGGCGAGACGGTCTATCCTTATGAGACGGGCAAGCTGGATTACTACCGTACGAGCGACTTGACCGTTCCGACGGGTACGGTCGTCTCTACAAATCTGCTTGACTATCTCTCTGTTTCCGCCGGTCAGCTGTTGGTGCAGGTCAACGGTGAGAACACGGAAAACAAGATCTTCGATCTGGAGCAGAGCCTGCAAAAGGCACAGAAGGAGCTGGAGGAGGCCGAGAAGAACGCGGCCTACGCCAATGCGGTCGCGCCCATCGACGGCACGGTCATCGGACTGAGCATCTACGCGGGGCAGGAGGTCACCGGCAGCACCGCGGCGCTGACCATCTCCGATACGAGCACCGTCACCGTCAGCGCGACGGTCGACGAGCGCAACGTCAGCTATCTCAAGGTCGGCATGAGCGTCAACCTCTCCCAGTGGAACGGTCAGAGCTTCGGCACGATCAGCTCCGTCAGCCTTTCAAGCAGCGCCAATAACGGCGTGGTGACGTATCCGTTCACCATCGAGGCGGACAACACGGACGGTACGCTGCAGGTCAACAGCTATGTCGATTACAACCTGACCGCCAGCCAGAGCGACAACTGCCTCGTCCTGCCCATTCAGGCGGTCCGTACCGTCGGACTCGAGGACGGCACGAGCGCGACGGTCGTTTATGTGCAGGCGGACAGCGAGCCCGACAACATGGTCCAGATCCCGTATATGGACGAGGAGATCCCCGCGGGCTTCTACCCGGTGCAGGTGGAGATCGGCATTCAGGACAACTACAACGTTGAGATCAAGTCCGGCGTGGAGGAGGGCACCGTTGTCTTCACGCAGATCATGTCGGATAACGTCTGGGGTTAAGCGTATGGCAAAGCTGATCGAACTGCGAAACGTCTATAAAATATACTCCGAGGGCCTTGAGAGCGAGGTCCGCGCGCTCGACGGCGTTTCGCTTACCATCGACCGGGGCGAGTTCGTCGCCATCGTCGGTCAGTCCGGCTCGGGCAAATCGACGATGATGAACGTGCTCGGCTGTCTGGATGTCCCGACCTACGGCGAGTATCTGCTCGACGGAACGGATGTGAGCGAGCTGAGCGATACCCAGCTCTCGCGCATTCGCAACAAGGAGATCGGATTCATCTTCCAGCAGTATAACCTCATTCAAACGCTCTCCGTGCAGGAGAATGTCGAACTGCCGCTGGTCTATCAGGGCTTCGGCATCGACGACCGGCACGAGCTGGCCATCGAGGCGCTCGAGCGCGTCGGCTTGGCCGACCGCCGCAAAAATAAGCCCACGCAGATGTCCGGCGGCCAGCAGCAGCGCGTCGCCATCGCCCGCGCCATCTCGACGCACCCGCCCATCATCATGGCGGATGAGCCGACCGGCGCGCTGGACTCCAAAACGGGCCTTGAGGTGCTGAAATTCCTCCAGCAGCTCAACAAGGAGGGCAGCACCGTCATTCTCATCACGCACGACAACGGCATCGCCGCCACGGCGCGGCGCTGTGTCCGCCTCGCCGACGGCAAGATCATCGAGGACCATGAGCAGGAGGTGGATTGGCTGTGAACATTTTACAGGCGTTCAAAATGGCATGGAAATCCATCGCCGGAAAGAAGGGTCGCAGCGCGCTGACCATTCTCTCCATCTTCATCGGCATCGCCGCCGTCATGACCATCGTTTCGGTCATGGAGGGCATGAAGGAGGAGATGATGAAGCAGCTCAACGCGATGGGCTCGAACCGCCTTACCGTGTATATGTATTCGTGGATGTACGACGCGGACGGCAATGACATCAGCCCCGACTATTTTCCGGATCTCTATGACTACTGCCAGAGCATGAAGGAAACGGTCGTCGGCGTGACGCCGAACGGACAGGCAAATGCCACCGTGGTCTACGGCACGAAGAACAGCGCGAACATGGAGACCAAATACGATGAGCAGTGGAACCTCATCAGCGGTCCGCCGACCATCTATTTCGGCTCTGACCAATACAGCGCGTGCAGCAATCTGACGCTTGCCAAGGGACGTGACCTTGCGTATCTCGATATGCAGAACTACAATCAGGTCTGCGTCATCGGCGCGGAGGCGGCGAAGATCTTCTTCGGCACAGTCGATCCGGTCGGAAAAGAGGTCAAGATCAACGGCAACAAGTTCACCGTGGTCGGCGTTTACGCCCCGCGCGGCGAAGAAGGGGAGAACAGCATCAACCAGATGGATAACATCTTTGTCATCCCCTATACCATGACGCGCCTGCTCGGCGGCAGCGTGGACCAGTACACGGTCAAGGTCCGCAGCAGCGAGGATATGACGGAGGTCACCTCCCGCCTCGGCGGCTTCCTCAAGGGCTTGATCCCGCAGGGGACCGGCGGCTATGATGTGTACAACGAGGGCCAGTGGCAGCAGTACCAGAACGAGACGATGAACACGATCTCCATGGTGCTCGGCGGCATCGCCGCCATCTCGCTGCTCGTCGGCGGCATCGGCATCATGAACATCATGCTCGTCACCGTGACCGAGCGCACCCGCGAGATCGGCATCCGCCGCGCCATCGGCGCGCAGCGCGCAAGCATCGTCACGCAGTTCCTGATCGAGGCCGGTATGCTCTGCGGCATGGGCGGCGTAGTCGGCATTGCGGTCGGCACGGTGGGAAGCGTGGTCGTCAGCCGATTGATGTACCAGATGACCGTTTACCCGCCGGTGTGGGTCGGCCTCGCGGCGTTCGCGCTGAGCGTCGCGCTGGGCGTGCTCTTCGGCAGCTACCCCGCCATCAAGGCATCCAAGCTCCAGCCGGTCGAAGCGCTGCGGGCGGAATGAGAGGAGAAAGAACATGAAAAAGAGAGTATTTTCCCTGCTGCTCGCTCTTGTGCTGATGCTCTCGGCAGCGGCGATCCCCGCCTCGGCGGCGGAGAGCTTCTCCGATGTGACGGACAAGAAGACGGCGCAGAATGTGGAGGTCCTGCGGCTGCTCGGCGTGATCGAGGGCAACGGCGCGGGGCAGTTCAACCCGAGCGGTCTGCTCACCCGCGCGGAATTCTGCAAGATGGTGGTCGTGCTCATGGGCAAGGGCAGCGACGCCATGCGCTACAAGACCGTGACCATCTTCCCCGATGTGCGCGCGACGCACTGGGCGGCGGGCTATATCAACCTTGCCGTGCGCCAGAGCGAGCCGAAGCTGCTCGCGGGTCTGCCGGACGGCACGTTCCAGCCGGACAGCTACATCACCTACGGACAGGCGGTCACCATCCTCATGCGCGTGCTCGGCTTCGCGGATAAGGACAGCGGCGGCATCTGGCCCGACGGCTACATCAACCTCGCCAAGTCCACCGGCGTGAGCGCCGGCGTGAACCTCACCGGCAGCGCGAACATCACCCGCGCGCAGGCGGCGCAGCTGTTTGTCAACGTGCTCAGCACGGGCAAGGACGGCAAGGGCTACACGCCCGCCGGCTGCACGAAGGGCGACAAGGAGGTCACGCTCGTCTCCATGAACGGCGATAAGCTCCGTATTTCCGGCGAGAAAGACCCAAAGACGCTGGTGCGTCCCAGCAGCTCCTCCGCGCTCAATGGCCTCAAGGGCTATCTGCTGACGAACAGCGACGGCAAGGTTGTGACCTTTGTGCCGAAGACCAGCAGCACCACCGGTGCGGCGGTCAGCAACGCGGCGGTCATTCTCCCGGCGGATAAGTCCACGAGCGGCATCAGCGCCCTGACGGACGGCAGGACCGACTACACCGTTTACCGCAACGGCGTGCTCAGCTCCGTTTCCGCCCTGCGTAAGAACGACGTTGTGACCTATGACGCGGTGAGCAACACCGTATACGCCTGCGATACCCGCGTGACGGTCTACTACGAGAGCTGCGATCCCTCGCCCAGCGCGCCCGTGAGCATCAAGGTGCTCGGCGGCACGTTGTTCGACGTCCTGCCCACGGCGCAGCAGAGCCTGAGCAAGTTCAAGCCCGGCAAGACCATGACGATCATCCTCACGAGCGACGGCGCGGTGGCTGGCGCGGTGGAGAACGACTACTCCGCGCGCGGCAATGCCATCGGCATCGTCTCCGGCGGCAAGGTGCAGCTGCTCTGCGGCAGCACGACCATTGACCTTTCCCTGACCGGAATGACAGTCGACAGCAAGCTTGACGGCAAGCTCGTGAGCATCTCGTCCTCCTCCAAGACCTCGGTGGGTCTGTACGCCAAGACCGGCGGCGTGAGCGGCGATCTGAACGTCCGTGAGGGCACCCTCGGCAGCAAGAAGCTCGCCTCCGGCGTGATGATCTTCGACGACGGTGTGCTCAAGAATCTGAGCGACCTGACCGACGTCAGCGTCCCGCAGAGCCGGATCACCTACGCCCGCACGAATGCGGACGGACAGATCGATCTGATCGTGCTGGAGAGCGCCTCGGCCAACGAACTATATGGTCGGATTACAGTCAGCACAAAGCAAGGTAAATGGGTCTGGAAGGACGGCTACGGCGAGAAAGCAGAACGGAATGCCACGAACAGCACATGGAAGCCTGATGCTGAGTTTGAAGCAGGCGGATACTGGGAGTGGAAACCCGGTTATGGTCCGGATACTCCGAAAAATCCGGGTGTAAATGGTGATTATAGTAAGACCACAACGGTTTCTGTTGACTGTAATGAGAGTGAGCCGTATTCCCATGAGTGCTATTATAGTGTGAGAAGTGGCGACTTTGTGGCGTTCAAGGAGAACAGCGGCAAGACCGGCTTCTCCCAGATGCTTACGCTCGATAAGCTCGGTGAGGTCTCTGCCTCTGCGTGGATCGGCACGACCGCGGTCAACTACGGCGGCCGCACCTACACCGTGCCCTCCGACGTGCTGTGCTGGAACCGCGACGGCGGCAGCTGGCTCGACGGCGGCGCCGAGGCGGCGCTCGCCTACGGCGGCACGATGAACCTCTACGTCAAGGACGGCGTGGTCCGCGTGATCGAGGTCCGCAGCTGAGCGAGACCCCAACAATGTAAAAAGCTCCCGCTGCCGGAAGGCAGCGGGAGCTTTTTCAGATCGGAAGCGAAGCGGTCAGAGGACCATCGCCAGCAGGCGCGGCGTTACATAGGTCTCCATGAGCGCCGCCGCGGCGAGCAGCGGCAGAATGACATAGAGGAAGAGCGTCGAGACCTCGGAGAGCGTCTGCAGGATGCGGACCTCCTTGTCTCCGCGCACGCGCGCGGTCACGCGCGAGCAGAGGTACAGCCCTGCCGCGCAGAAGAGCACGAGCGCGGGCAGCTCAAAGACGCCGTGGGGGAGGATGCCGACGAGGTAGACGCCAAGGCTTGAGCCACTGCGTACATAGTACACGCCCAGCGCGCCGATCAGGAAGAAGTTGAAGCCGAGCGGGAAGGCCGCAAGATAGGCAAAGGGGATAAGACCCCAGAGGATCGCCGAGAATGCGGCGGTGAGGTTGTTGGCGAAGATGGCGGCTGCCATATCCCGCGTCTCGGTGACGGAGCTGAGACCGGCGCTGTCGATCGCCTGCTCGAGCACGCCCATGACGTGATCGGTCAGCTGCGGAAAGAACCACGCGGCGGCGAAGCCGACAAGCGTGAGCAGCGGCGCGACGATGGCGGCGCGGCGCGCCTCCTCGCCGTAACCGTTCCGCCACGCCTCGCAGAGCGTGCGCCGGAGGTAGGAGCTGAGTTCGTTCATCCGCCGAGCTTTTCGATGCCGCACTTCACGCGGCGGATCGTCTCGTCCTTGCCGAGAATTTTGCAGATCTCGACCGCACCGCCGGGGGTGACGAGCTTACCGGCGCAGGCGATGCGCAGGGGCCACATGAGCGTAGCGTTCTTCACGCCCAGCTCCTCCGCGAACGCGATGAGCATATCGTGGATGCCGTCGGTGGACCAGTCGTTCAGCGCCTCGAGCTTGGGGAGGACCTTCTGCAGCATATCGAGCGACACCGCAGCGTCGGTCTTGGACTTCTTGTTCGTGTAGAACGCGAGGTCGTAGTCGGGGAGAGCGTCGAAGAAATCGACCTTCTCGGGGATGTCGGTGAGCTTCTCGCAGCGTGCTTGCAGCAGCGCCGCGATCTCGGCGGCGGAATACGCTTCGTTCTTCACACTCTGACGGATGAACGGCTTGGCGGCCTTGGCGAAGTCCTCGGACGCCATATTGCGGATATAGTTGGCGTTGAAGTAGGTGAGCTTTTCGATGTCAAAAATGGCGGGGGACTTGGAGATGCCCGCGATGTCGAAGGCCTCGGCCAGCTCGGACATGGTGAAGAACTCCTGCTCGGCGCGCTCGCCGCGCGGCGACCAGCCGAGGAGCGCCACATAGTTCAGAATGGCGGGCGTCAGGAAGCCCTGCGCCTTGAGGTCCTCATAGCTCGGGTCGCCGTGGCGCTTGGACATTTTGTGCTGGCTGTCGCGCATGACGGGGGAGCAGTGGACATAGGTCGGGACCTCCCAGCCGAACGCCTCGTAGAGCAGGTTGTACTTCGGCGCGGAGGAAAGGTACTCGCTGCCGCGGACCACATGGGTGATGCCCATGAGATGATCGTCGATGACGTTGGCGAAGTTGTAGGTCGGCAGGCCGTCGCGCTTCAAAAGCACCTGATCGTCAAGCGTCTTGTTCTCCACCGTGATGTCGCCGAAGATGGCGTCGTGGAAGGTGGTGGCGCCCTCCTTGGGGATGCGCTGGCGGACGACGTAGGGCTCGCCGGCGGCGACGCGGGCCTTTGCTTCCTCAAGCGGCAGGTCGCGGCAGGGATCGTCCGCGCGGTCGAACTCGCCGGAATCCTCGGCGCTCTCCGTCTTTTCGCAGAAGCAGTAATAGGCGCCGCCGCGCTCGACGAGCAGCTCGGCGTATTTGCCGTAGGTGTCGCGGCGCTCGGACTGGATGTAGGGAGCCACGGGACCGCCGACGTCGGGGCCTTCGTCGTGGTCGAGTCCGCACTCGGCCAGCGTGCGGTAGATGACGTCGGTCGCGCCCTCGATGAGGCGGCCCTGGTCGGTATCCTCGATGCGGAGGATGAAGGTGCCGCCCGCGTTGCGCGCAATGAGCCAGGTGTAGAGCGCGGTGCGCAGGTTGCCGACGTGCATATAGCCGGTGGGGGAGGGAGCGAAGCGCGTGCGGACCTTGCCGTGCGGGATCTTCGCCTCCATCTCGTTGAAGTACGTCATATCAAGGGACATGGGGTGACCTCCTGAAGCAAAAATTTCAGTGTTCTTCAGTTTACATTTTGTGCCCGCGCTTGTCAAGGTTCTCTTGTCTTTTTAGAATAAGTGTGGTATGATATCAAATTGAGAATATAGGCACTTCCAGCGCCCTGTGCGCCAATCACGATAGAAACGAGGAAAACCATCATGGAAGCAAACGCTCCGGTCAAAAAGAGAATTTTCAGCGGCATCCAGCCCAGCGGCGAGCTGACGCTCGGCTCCTACATGGGCGCCATCAAGAACTGGGTGAGCCTGCAGGAGGAGTACGACTGCCTGTACTGCATCGTGGATATGCACGCGATCACTGTGCGCCAGAATCCCGCCGACCTGCGCCGCCGCTCGGTCAACCAGCTCGCGCAGTACATCGCCTGCGGGCTTGACCCCGCGAAGAACATCATGTTCATTCAGAGCCATGTGCCCCAGCACGCGGAGCTTTCGTGGGTGCTCGGCTGCTACACGCAGTTCGGCGAGCTGAGCCGCATGACGCAGTTCAAGGACAAGGCCGCCAAGCACGCGGACAACATCACCGCGGGCCTGTTCACCTACCCGGTGCTGATGGCGGCGGATATTCTCGTCTATCAGGCTGACCTCGTGCCGGTCGGTCAGGATCAGAAGCAGCACGTCGAGCTTTGCCGCGACATCGCGCAGCGCTTCAACGGCGTGTACGGCGACACCTTCACGCTGCCCGAGCCGTTTATTCCGAAGATGGGCGCGCGCGTGATGAGCCTCGGCGACCCGACGAGCAAGATGTCCAAGTCCGACCCCGACGGCTGCGTTTACATGATGGACAAGCCCGAGGACATCATGCGCAAGTTCAAGCGCGCGGTGACGGACTGCGACGCCTGCGTGAAGTTCGATAAAGAGAATAAGCCCGGCATTTCCAACCTGCTTTCCATCTACTGCGCCGCGACCGGAAAGACCGTCGCCGAGGCGGAGGCTGAGTTTGCCGGACAGGGCTACGGCATCTTCAAGCCCGCCGTGGCCGAGTCGGTCATCGAGCTGCTGCGCCCCATCCGCGAGGAGGCTGAGCGCCTGACGGCGGACAAGGCATACCTTGAGAGCGTTTACAAGGATGGTGCGCAGAAGGCGTCCTACCTCGCGGAAAAGACGCTGCGCAAGGTCTACAAGAAGGTCGGCTTCGTCGCCAGGTAAGAGGGAACATGGATATTCAGAAAGAGCTTTTGCTTTGGGTGGGCGCCGCGCTCGTGTGCGCGATGGTCGTGAGCTTCATCATGTGCCCGCTCGTGAAGTCGTTTGCCTATAAGATCGGCGCGATCGACGTGCCGAAGGACAGCCGCCGGATGCACAAGAAGCCGGTGCCGCGGCTGGGCGGGCTTGCGATCTTCCTCGGCTTCATGGTCAGCATCCTGCTCTTTGTCCACATCGACCACCAGATGAAGGGCATCCTGCTCGGCGCGGTCATCATTGTGGTGCTCGGCGTGGTGGACGATATGACGCCGCTGCGCGCGAAGTTTAAATTTCTCGTGCAGATCTGCGCGGCGCTGGTCGCTGTGTACCACGGCGTGGTGATCGAGATCCTGACGAACCCCAACGTCTTTTCCGACGCGCCCTACTGGTCGCTCGGCTGGTTGAAGTATCCCGTGACGGTGCTGTGGATCGTCGGTGTGACGAACGCCGTGAACCTCATCGACGGGCTCGACGGTCTGGCCAGCGGTGTTTCGACCATCAGCGCGATGACGATGCTCGTCATTGCCATTCTTGTCTCCGAGCAGCAGGTCGCCATCGTGATGGCGGCGCTCGCGGGCGCGTGCCTCGGTTTCATGCCGTACAATAAGAACCCGGCGAAGATGTTCATGGGCGACACCGGCTCGACCTTTTTGGGCTACATTTTAGCGACCTATTCCATTCAGGGCCTGTTTAAGTATTACGCTATCGTTTCGTTCGCGGTGCCGTTTCTGGTGCTGGGCCTGCCGATCTTCGACACGGCCTTTGCCATCGTGCGCCGCGTGGCGCG
>Ga0256404_1008327_pt1 | contig 15672 bp, 8 predicted proteins | sample RumenRJG_01DNA_FD_185990 | JGI IMG/M metagenome (GOLD analysis project Ga0256404, IMG submission 185990) | Bovine rumen microbial communities from Lethbridge, Alberta, Canada - RJG_01 | ecosystem: Host-associated > Mammals > Digestive system > Stomach > Rumen | place: Canada: Alberta | collected...
TCAGTGATTCTTTAGCTTTATAACGCTCTCTTCTTGTCGGGCGGCACGTGCCGCCCTTATTGCTACCACGTGCCAGCCATATTGCTACCACGTGGCAACCATCATGATAATAGCGATATCGCCTCGCAATTATGAACACCATGGGTTATGCATAGCCAGTAAAAGTGGCCTGTCTGATAATTTGGAGCCTTAGATTATAGGTGGTCTGAGGAGCAAATAGGTCTTGGTACATTTTAAGTAAATGTTAGGCGCTAGTATTTATGGGCATTTTTGAAACGAATTCAGAAAGGAATGCCCATAAAATAAGCGGAGGTAAACTTTAGTAATTTAGTATTGGTATCAGTTATCTCACCAGTCTCTTTACCATCCAGTCGTTCACTGTACCGGTATCCGAAGAGAAAGAGACTCCGACAAGATAAACGGTGCGCTTGTCAAGAGTATACTCTAACGAATAACCCTTTTTCTCAATTTGCGCAATTGCTTCTGATGCCGGATGGTTGAGTTTGTACTCGAAGATGTAGACATAGTTCGGGGTCTCTATTACGCAGTCTGCCCGGCCTTGGCTTGATTCTTTCTCATGATATAGGGTGTAACAGCTGAGCATGTGCATTAGCAGGTAAACGGTATATTGAAAATAGCGCTCTTGCTCACGTTCATTTTCCTTTCGACGGGCGGAATACGGGATGCCCGCTAGGAAGGTCGTGAGCAGGTCGCGGAAATCGGAGAGTTTTCCTTGCTTGAGAGCTCTTTGCGCAGCGAGCAGCCAAGACATTGGCTCTTCTTTACTCTTCAGATAGTTGGCCGAAAGCAACGTCAGAAAGCCTTTCTTCACCTCATTGTTGGGGAAGTCAAGCAGATAGGAATTGCTGTCTCTGTCATAATCTTTGATGGTTAGGTAGCCACTCTGATAAATCATTGGCAGAGGTCTCTCCTTGTCGGCTTTGTAGTCTATGAACTGTGCGGAGTCGTAGTATTTACCCGCAATGTCATTCATGTTTTCATCGAAGTGGGCGAGCAGGCGGATAAGGTATGTCGGCGTGCCGGTCTTGAACCAATAGTCATCTAAATGCTGACTGTCCAGCGCGTTGAGCAAAGAGAATGGATTATAGATATCCGTCATCCTGCTGCTGAAATGGTATCCGTCGTATTGCCTGGAAAGAGTAGAGCGTATCTCATCAAAAGACATGTTCATGTCTTCTGCCATATCCCGAACCGGTTGGGCGAGTTGCGTGTCCAGTTCTTCTTGGGTTATACCACAGAGGGCGTCCCATGCCGGAGTCATACTGATGTCTTTGGGTTGGTTGAAACCGGAGAATACGCTGATCTGCGAGAATTTTGTCACACCAGTAAGCATGACGAACTTCAGATCATTGCTGGCAAGTTTGAATACTGAATAAAACGACTTCAGCGTATTGTGATGATAGTCTTCAAGAGATATTTGCCTGCCGTCGACAGTGCACGTGTATCCTGTGTCAAGCACATCCAGCATCGGCTTGTCGTATTCATCAACCAGCACGACACAGCGCAGCCCAGTCTGTTCATGGGCTGCATGCAGCACGTAGGCAAAGCGCATGCCCAGCCCGACAGGGTCTGGTGACGCGCCATAGATTCTCTCCGCATTGGCCACGAAGGCTTCAAGGACTTGCAATAATGATTCAGGGCGTGTGAAATCCTGGCCGTTGAAGTCGATCTTGAATACGGGATATTTCTTCCAATCCTTCTCAAGACGGTCAATTTTCAAGCCCCGGAACAAGTCTCTCTCTCCGTGAAAATAGCATTCAAGAGTTGATAGAAGCAGGCTCTTCCCAAAACGGCGCGGGCGGCTGAGAAAGTACACAGCACCGGTATTGACGAGATCGTACACCAAATCCGTCTTGTCTATATATACATATCCTTCTTCCCTGATTTGGGCGAAGCTTTGTATGCCAATGGGATATTTAAGTCTTGCCATAAACTTTATTCTTATACTTGCAAAAATAATAATTAAATTTCAAGACACAAACAATTTTTCAACCATTTGTATTTGGAATCTACAATGGTATGGAAACAAAGAGCTTTTTGCGAACTCCACGCGCGGGCATTCGGGGGGGTAGGCTCATGCCGATTTGGCCGCGACTTCCATTCATCTCTTCGCTTGTCTTTTCCCGAAATTCATCTACCTAATGCAAAGTTATAGCGATAAATGTTTGCATTGTGGAATTATTTTCTTATCTTTGGCGACGATAAAGAAGGAGAAGCTGCAGGCTTACTCCGTCTTGACAGTTAACTTAAATCAATTATCTCATCTATTTCATTCTATTCTATGCGAAAAATTATCTCTTTGACCTCCGCGTTGCTTCTTTGCATGGCCACCTTTGCTCAGCAGCCTGTAGTTGACAACCGCGCCAGCGTCACGGCGAAAAGAATGCCTGTGGAAGTTCCCGAGAGCATGCTCGAGCTGCAGTCGCTCGCCGCTAAGAGCGCTCAGTCTGTCCAGACCGATGACCACGGCATTATCGTTGCTCAGCCCGAGGGCGAACTCTCCACGCGACTCTATGGCTCGTCGACAGCTTACTACTTGCAATATGGCTACATCCTCAACGACAAGTCGGATGGATTCGTGGGCCGCACAGTGGTCAACGGCGACAAGCTATATCTCTATCAGCCTTTCAGCCTCTTTCCCAGTGCCTCTTGGATTGAGGGAACCATCGTGGGCGACACGGTGACGTTCAAGCCGCAGCCCGTGTTCAACCATACCAGCAGCAAGGGGGTAAACACTACTTATTATATGCGTCGCATCAGTTATACTGAGGGAAGCAGCAGCTACACCGCTCCCGAAGATACGGCCGACGTGAAATTCCTCTATCGCGACGGTTCGCTGAAGATGGTCACCGACGGTGTGATGGCCATGGTCGACGACAAGAACCAGTGGACGGGCTTCGGCGAAACCAATGTGGAATTCACCTATATCACCGACGAGACGCTCACGCTGCCCGACGGCCTCACGTCGCAGCCCTACATTCTCTATAACAGTCTCACCGATTCTACGGGCGAGGTGATGAAGATGGATGTGGCCAAGGATGGCAATACCTATTATTTCGGCCATATCGTACCCAACATGGGCGACAACTGGATTCGCGGAACGGAGGAGAACGGCACCATCACGCTCGACCTCCCCCAATATCTCGGTCCCGACTCGGTCTACAACTATCATTTCTACGCCATCCCGGGCACCATGGAGATGGAATATTTCGACCTCTTCGGCATTTGGGTTCCCACTCCCAAACTCTCAGACAGCAAATTCACCCTTCGCCTCGACAGCGAGACGGGCGAGATGACTTCCGACAGTCTGCTGATTCTCAACATGGGTAAGAATCAGGTGTTCTATCTCGATTTGCTCAATAAGCCCGTGATTCGTCCGCTGGTCGACAAGGCCGGGAAGCCCAATCCGCCTTTCTTCACCAAATACGACCCTTATCAGGAGCATTATGGCAATGGATACGTGCAGTTTGCCTTCGACTTCACCACCGTGGACGGCAACTATATGGATCCCGAAAAACTCTTCTACAGTCTCTATGTGGACGGTACGGTGTACGAGTTCAAGAGTCCGCTCTATAAGAAAGTGACCGAACCCATGGTGGAAGTGCCCTACAGCTACACCGACAATTACGATATCGAGATCGAAGACGATGGTTCGCGCCGTATCTACTTCTACGAAAATACCGATCGCTTCGCCATCCAGACCATCTACAAGGGTGGTGGCGAGAGCATAGCCTCCGACCTCGTTACGCTCGACGCTGTGGCGATGGGCATCGGTGCTCCCGCATCAAAGTCGCAGCGTGTTGTCTCCACCGACTATTACGACCTGGCTGGCCGCCGCCTCTCCGGTCCCGCCGCAGGGTTCTGCATCAAAGTGTTGACGATGGCCGATGGTTCACACCGTGCCTATAAGGTGGCAGGGCGGTAATCATCCCTAACAGTTTCAATTACGGAAAAGGCTCCATACGCTGTGGTATGGAGCCTTTTCCCGTTTTCTTTTTCCCCTCCTATTTGGGAATCTATTTCTAACACGAATGTCCACGAATGGAACACGAATGATTCATGAAAAATCAGTAGCTATTCCACTTTCCAGTCTGCCACGCGTCCCGTCTCCGAGGAGAAGGAGCAGCCGACGCGGTAGAGCTTGCGTGGGTCGTGGGCGTAGGGCGCGGCGTAACCCTTCTCTTCTATTTGAGCTATGGCCTCACTGGCTGGGTGGTCGAGCTTGAACTCAAAGATGTAGATGTAGTTGGGCGTCTCCAATACGAGGTCGGCAATACCGTCGGAGTTGGGCTTCTCATTGAGTACGTTGAAGTCCCGACCGCCGATGAGACGAAGGAGAAAGAACACTACCATGTGGAATTCCTTCTCGTAGCTCTTTTTGGTATTGTCCACCCGCACATTGAAGGGTATGGAAGCGATGAAGTCTACCAGCATGTCGTGGAATTTGTCTATCTGTCCCTTCTTGAGCGCAAGACCGGCAACAATAACAAACGATTCCGTCACGTCCTGCTTATCGTGGAAGTAACTAGCTGCCTCAAGGGAGAGAAAACCGTTGCTTACTTCTTTGTTGGGCAGGTCGAGCACGTAGCGCTTGGTCTCGCGATTATAACTCTTGATGGTGAGGTATCCGCTCTGGTAGATCATCGGCACTGGTGCCTCCACCGTGGCACGATAGTCGATAAATTGTTGCGGCGTATACTCCTTTCCGACAATCTGCGACAGGTCCTCATGATTGTGGGCCAGCAGACGCAGCAGATAGGTGGGAGTTCCCGTAGCAAACCAGTAGTCGCTGATGTCCCTGCGTTTAAAGGCGTTGAGTAAAGAGAAAGGATTGTACATATCGGTCATCTTCCTGCTAAAGTGATATCCGTCGTAGGTATCCTTCAGCAAACGTGATGTCTCCTCAAAGGTCATATTGTTAGCTTCGGCCAAATTCTCGATAGACTCATGAAAATAGCTGTCGAGTTCCTCCTGAGAAATGCCGCAGAGTGTGTCGTAGTCGAAATCCATGCTGATGTCTTGAGCATTGTTGAATCCGGAGAATACGCTCACCTGTGCGAACTTCGTCACGCCAGTGAGGAATACGAAGCGCAGGTCAGCGTCAGCTCTCTTGAAAGTGGAGAAAAAGGCCTTCAATTCCTCACGGTTATCGTCCTCGACACTCACCGTGCGACCATCTTTCTCAAAGGTTATGCCGGAGTCCATCACATCAAGCAACGGCTTGTCGTATTCGTCAATCAGCACCACGCATGGCTTGCCCGTTTGTTCGTGTGCGTTTTTCAGTAAAGCGGCAAAGCGGTCGCCCAACAATTTCTTCCCGCTTTCGCCATATATCTTTTCCCCATCATCGAGAAAGTCGCTTAGAGTTTGATGCAGCGTACCGTGGTCGACAAACTTCAAACCATTGAAGTCAATCTCAAACACAGGATATTCCGCCCAATCCTTCTCGAGCGTCTCCATTTTCAGCCCCTTGAAGAGGTCCTTGCGGCCTTGGAAATAATATTTTAGCGTAGAGACGAGCAGTGACTTGCCAAAACGGCGGGGACGGCTAAGAAAATAGACGCCCTTTACACTGGCCAACTGATAAACATACTCAGTCTTGTCTACATAGACGAAGTCACCATTGATTATGCTTGCAAAATCTTGTATGCCGATAGGATACTGTTTCATTTTTTTCTGATGTTTGGCAAATATAACAATCAAATCATTGCAAATAAATACCTCGCTTATTTTGCGGATTCAAGGGAGAGGAAACCGTTTCTCACCTCTTTGTTGGGCAGGTCGAGCACGTAGCAATTGATCTCCCGGTCGTAGCCCTTGATGGTGAGGTATCCGTTTTGGTAAATCATAGGTACAGCCACGTCCACTGTGGGCCAGTAGTCGGAAAACTCCTGCGCCCGATACCTGCGGTTGATGATTTCCTGTATGTTCTGATTGCCGTGGTTGAGGAGACGGACAAGATACTTCGGTGTGTCAGTGGCAAACCAATAATCTCTTATTTTGCGGTTTTTGAAAGCGTTCAATAAAGAGAAGGGATTATAAATGTCTTTCATTTTTCTGTTAAAATGATAGCCGCCATAGGTCTCCTTCAGAAGTAACGCGGTTTCATCAAAGGTCATATTATTGGCCTCGGCAAGATCTACAATGGAGTCATGAAAATAGCCGTCAACCTCCTCCTGAGATATTCCGCAGATTGTGTCGAAGTCAAAATTCATACTGATGTTTCGAGCATTATTGAATCCAGAGAATGGACCCTCCTGAGGAAGTTTAGTAACACCAGTGAGGAAGACAAAGTCCAGATCTGCGTCGGCAGACTTGAAGTTGGAATAAAAAGTCATCAAAGTTTGCAAGTTCTTCTTCTCCAGCGTCATCTCATTGCCACTGACCACGGTTTTCAGTCCGGTAGCCATCACATCGACCACAGGCTTGTCGCATTCGTCGATAAGTACAACGCAGCGTTGGCCTGTTTTCAAATGAGCCTGCCGCAATACATAAATGAAACGGCTGCTCAAGAATGAAGAAGGACTCTTGCCATAGATTCTTTCCCAAGATGATACATATTCCTCAAGGGTTTTCTCCAGCGCTCCAACTTGTGTGTAATCCTTTCCATTGAAGTCAATCTCAAACACTGGGTATTCCTTCCAGTCCTTCTCGAGCTCTTCCATCTTCAGTCCCTTGAAGAGGTCCTTGCGGCCTTGAAAATAATACTTGAGGGTAGAGACGAGCAACGACTTGCCGAAGCCGCGGGGACGGCTAAGGAAATAGACGCCCTCAGTGCTTGCTAGTTGATAAACCAAGTCTGTTTTATCAACATAAACCATATTCCCATTAATGATTCTGGCAAAGTCTTGTATGCCGATAGGATACTGTTTCATATTCTTCTCTTTTTGGCAAATTTACGAAAAATAGTTGGGATAAGATAGATTCCGTTGAAAATTATGACGGGCGTAGCGCATAACAAAATGCATTATGCGTTATTTCCTGCTTTCCGACGTACGTCAAACGGCAACGATAGACCAATTCGGTGTCTTCTACCACCGCAAATCGCAATATGATAGCGCCGTGTTGCTGGACGGAGAAGCGCTTCTGTACGGCTCATACAGTGGATTAATAAATCGTTCATGAATTGTCAAAACAGCTCTTCCAGCGGATTATCAAAAATCGTTCATGGGCTATCAAAAATGTTTCATGAACGATTTTTTTCATCCCATGAACGATTAGTTAAAGCGTCTGAAGCGGGATTTGGATAATTTTGCAGCCAGAAAAAACAACGTAAAACCTAACAAAATAGAAAAATGAAAACGACTTCATTCCACTCCAAGTTCATGCTGGTTCTGCCCCTGGCCCTCAGTGCCAGTCTGCTCACCGTACAGGCACAGGACGACAATTCCTCCAATAAGAAAGAGGAGGGCAACCGCAACGTGATGCTCAACGCCTCAAGTGCCAATGGCCCGCGCGAGATTCAGATCGGTCTGCCCTCGGCCGATGTCAATGTGCTGGAGAACGGACTGCCCGTGACCTACGCCACGAATCCCCACAGCGTCAACTCCACCTGGCGTTCTGATGCCAGTCTCTCACACGTCGGTCTGCTGAAGATTGCAGAGACCGCCATCACCACCGGAAATATCGGCTATGCTGTCAACTCCTTCACCAATCTCGGTCAGGAAGGCTTCCACGGCACGCTCAACTACAAGACCAACCACTTCGGACTCAGCGAGTTCTCGCTCAACGTCAACGGCGGATTGAAGAACGGCTGGTTCTACAGCGGCAGCATCTATCAGGACTTCGACCCGGGAACCTTCAAGCTCAAGTCGTCTCCCTTCCAGGACCGCACGCAGATCTATAAGGGTGCCATCACGAAGAAGTATGCCGGCAACCGCGGTTCGTTCACCGCCATGTATAAGTACGCCAACAGCCATCCCGTCTACACCTATGCCACTCAGTCGGCCCCCTTCATCTATGTGGGCGACGGAAGCGTGAAAGAGTATGGCAAGTTCAAGTTGGGTACGACAAGCTACCTGCCCGTGGACAACAACATGACCTACGTGGACATGAAGACCGGGAAGGTGTGCTCCACCGACCTCTATGACGCCATAGAGAACCGATCAAGCGAAATCTCGCTGATGAACACCTACGACTGGGACAACGGCCTGTCGTGGAAAATCATCGGCCGCTACGACCACGCCCACGGCGCCTTGGTGTACCAGACTCCCATGTCGCTCCTCGCCACACAGAACAACAGCGCCTACAACTATGTGTTCCAGGCCGCCGACGGACAGCTGCAACGCTACAACGGCGAGTATGTGCAGACCCGCATGTCGTGCCTCAATGCCGGTGACATCGACGAAATCCTCCTCACCTCAGAGCTGAGCAAGCGCTGGACAACTTCCACGCTCCGCTTCGGCGTGAACGAGTGGTGGTACAATATCGACTATGCCTCAAAGACTACAATGTACGACCAGACCGTGCCCAGCGACGGCAGCTATCCCGTACGCGTCTATGATGCCAACAAGCACGATTATTACTTCTACGATTTCAACAAGAACGCTTCTGAATACTACGTGGGCCACGAGAACAAACTCGCTTTCTACTTCACCCACGACTGGGACATCACGCCTAAGTTCAACCTCTACTATGGTGCACGCGGTGAGTTCCAGACCCTGAGCGGACGCAACGCAGCCGTGCAGAACGCCAACGGCGACTATGTGGGCCGTTTCACCAACTACTATATCGGAGCCACCGCTCCTGACGGAACGCTCATCAGTCCCACGCGTCTCAGCTATCACTGGTTCAACTACGACCTTACGGCTGCCGCCACCTACAAATTGACCAAAAACTTCGGTTTCACCGGTGATTTCACCTATCTTGTGCAGCATCCCAAGTTCGAGGCCTTCGCTCCGGCTACGCTTCCCAACACCGATCGCATCTCAGTGCCTCTGGGCCGCATCGGTATCTACTACAACAATCCTTGGATCAGCCTCACCTCGCTCTTCTCTTATATCTCCAAGACCAACAACAACTCCACGCTCAACCTGCAGCATGCCACCGACAATGGTACGGAGATTATGGCCGCACCCCTCACTTACGACATCAAGACCTGGGGCTGGACAACCGACGTGATGGCCCACCCGCTGAAGGGTCTCGACATCCACTTCCTCTTCACCTATCAGAAGCCGACCTACAAGAAGTATGAGACCAGTGTTACCTTCTCCGACGGTTATGTGGGCACAATCAACGCCACCGGCAACATCGTGGCTGAGATTCCGCAGGTGCTCATCGAGTTCGACCCGAGCTACATGATCACTAAGGACATCAAACTGTGGACCAGCTTCCGCTACTTCGGCAAGACCTACGCCAATATCAATGAGGCCTACTACTTCAACGGCCACTGGGAGACTTTTGGCGGCGTGAACTGGCAGGTGAACAAGAAACTCTCTCTGGCTTGCTCGGTAGTCAACTTCCTCAATCAGACGGGTGCCAAAGGCTCCATCGCCGGTGCCGAGCTCATCACCAAGGATGAGGCTAAGGACATCAAGAACACGCTGATGACCGGCTCCTACCTCCGCCCCTTCACAGTAGAGCTTAGCGCTTCCTTCAAATTCTAATCGAAGTAATCGGACTAATCAGACCAGTCCGACTAATCTGACCGGTCCGACTAATCCGACTAATCCGACTAGTCTGACCAATCTGACCGGTCTGACCAGTCTGACTAATCCGACCAATCCGACCGGTCCGACCAATCCGACTAGTCCGACCGGTCTGAAAAATCCGAAAAGTCCGATAACCCCAACAAAAAACAACAAAGCAATGAAATCAATCGCAATATTCGCAGCAGCTCTGGCGCTCACAGCCGCCCAGACCGCAACCGCCCAGACTATGGACATCCAACGCCACGGCGACACCACCATCGTCACCGTGGACAATCCCACAAAATATATCCTCCTGCCCGTGGAGGAGGACCAGCCTGAAAGTCAGGTGATGCTCTACACCAACAACGCTGCCGACACCTGGATGGACGTGAGGCTGGCTCAGAACAAGGTAGACTACTACGTGCCCTTCAAGTTGGGCAATGGCTTCACGGCAACGGTGAAGATTCTCAACATCAAGCCCAACGCACTGGCTCTGCAGAGCGGACAGATGCAGCTCAGCAACAACTGGGATGTCACCAACACCGACTTCTACCGTCCCACCTATCACTTCACGCCCGCCTACGGTTGGATGAACGACCCCAACGGCATGATCTACAAGGACGGTGAGTATCACCTCTACTTCCAGTACAATCCCTACGGTTCCAAGTGGGGCAACATGCATTGGGGCCACGCCATCAGCAAGGACCTCTTCCACTGGAAGCAGCTCGATCCCGCCATCGCCCGCGACACCATGGGCCACATCTTCTCCGGTTCTTCGGTCATCGACCGCTACAACACCGCCGGCTACGGCAAGAACGCCATCGTGGCCTTCTACACCTCAGCCAGCGACAAGAACGGACAGATACAGTGCATGGCATGGAGCACCGACAACGGACGCACCTTCACCAAGTATACGGGCAACCCCGTGCTGACTCCTTTCGACGGACTGAAAGACTTCCGCGACCCGAAGGTATTCTGGTATGCACCGATGAAGAAGTGGTACATGATTGTTTCTGCCGATAAGGAGATGCGCTTCTACTGCTCCAACAACCTGCGCGACTGGGACTACGTCTCCGCTTTCGGCAAGGGCTACGGTCAGCAGCCCAACCAGTTTGAGTGCCCCGACTTCTTCGAGCTGCCCGTCGACGGCAACGAGAACAACAAGAAGTGGGTGATGATTGTCAACATCAACCCCGGCTGTCTCTTTGGCGGCAGTGCCACAGAATATTTCGTGGGCGACTTCGATGGCAAGAACTTCAAGTGCGACACCGAGCCCAAGGTGGTGAAGTGGCTCGACTTCGGCAAGGACCACTACGCCTGCGTCACGATGGGCAACACTCCCGGACGCGTCATCGCCCTGCCCTGGATGAGCAACTGGCAGTATGCCAACGTCACTCCCATCAAGCAATACCGCGGCGCCAACGCCCTGCCGCGTGAGCTGAAGCTCTACACCAAGAACGGTCAGATTTATCTCTCAGTCGATGTGGTGAAGGAGGCCGGTGCCCTGCGTAAGGAGTCGGTGAGCCTCGAAGGTGTGAAGGCCACCAAGAATGGAACCGTGAAGCAACTCCCCGACAATTATGGCTATGCCTACGAGGTGGACTTCGACGTAACTCCGAGTAAGAGCGGAGAGACGGGTGTGACGCTCTGCAACGACAAGGGCGAGGAGGTGAAGATCTACTTCGACATGAAGAAGAACCGCGTGGTGATGGACCGCACAAAGAGCGGACTCACCGACTTCGGCAAACTGGCCCAGCCCCACGAGATTGAGGCTAACTACGATGTACACCAGTTCAAGGACAAGAACAAGAAGTTCCGTATGATCAACTCTGTGAACTATCAGAACGACTTCGCCCTTGGTACCTGGGCTCCGCTGAATCTCTGCGAGGGCAAGACCTACAACGTACGCCTGATGATCGACAAGTGCTCCGTGGAGATGTTCATCGACGGCGGCCGCATCCCGATGACCAACCTCGTGTTCCCCACCGCACCCTACAACAAACTGAAGTTCCAGTCGGCCGACGGCAAGGGATCCTTCAACAACGTGAAGGTCTACCGCCTGGCGCTCTGACCCTAAAATCAATAGCTGCGGGGACGACAGCCCCGCAGCCTTTCGGATTCTTTCCATCTCTAAATCTCAGTCTCTAACAATGTCAAGCAATAAGAAATTATACATGATCCCGGTGATGTTCTGCTTCTTCGCCATGGGATTTGTCGATTTGGTGGGCATTGCCTCCAATTTCGTCAAGGCCGACCTCGGACTGAGCGACTCGGTGGCCAACGTCTTCCCGTCGCTGGTGTTCTTCTGGTTCCTCATCTTCTCCGTTCCCACGGGAATCCTGATGAACCACATCGGACGCAAGAACACGGTGCAGCTGTCGCTCATTGTGACCATCGTCTCGCTCGTGCTGCCGCTCTTCGGCGACAGCTTCACGCTCATGCTGCTCTCGTTCTCACTCCTGGGCATCGGCAACGCGTTGATGCAGACTTCGCTCAACCCGCTCATCTCCACCGTAGTAAAGGGCAGCAACCTCGCCTCTACGCTCACGTTCGGGCAGTTTGTCAAGGCCATCGCCTCGTTCCTGGCTCCCTATTTGGCCATGTGGGGCGCATCAGCTGCCATTCCCTCGTTCGGACTGGGCTGGCGCGCACTCTTCGCCATCTATCTTGTCGTGGGCATTTTGGCCGCACTGCTTCTCTATCTCGACCCCATCGAAGAGGAGCCCGCCGACAAGGCATCGGGCTTCGTCAGCTGCTTCAAGCTCTTGGGCAGGCCCATGGTGCTGCTGTCTTTCATTGGCATCATGTGTCATGTGGGCATCGACGTGGGCACCAACACCACGGCTCCCAAGATTCTCATGGAGCGCCTTGGCGTGGGACTCGACGCAGCCGCCTACGCCACGAGCGTCTACTTCCTCTTCCGCACCTTGGGATGCCTCACGGGTTCCTACTTCCTGCGCGTCATGAGCAACCGCCTGTTCTTCCTCATCAGCGTGTGCATGATGGCAGTGGGAATGGTCATCATGGCCACGTCATCCAATGAGCTGATGCTCGATGTCGCCTTTGGACTCGTGGGCTACGGCAACAGCAACATCTTCTCGCTGGTGTTCGCACAGGCGCTGCTTTCTGAGCCCGATAAGAAGAATGAGGTCTCCGGACTGATGATCATGGGACTCTTTGGCGGTACCGTCTTCCCGCTCATCATGGGCTTCTGCAGCGACTGGCTGGGTCAGGTGGGTGCCGTGCTCGTGATGGCTGTCGGAGTAATTTATCTCTTCACTTATCTGCCGAGAGTGGCTAAATAAGTCGCCTGAATGATTCAATAACATTATTATCACAGAAACAACAATCAAATCATTAAAACTATGACAACAAATGATACACCCTACGTAGTAGGATTGGGCGAGGCCCTTTGGGACGTGCTGCCCGAGGGAAAGAAACTTGGTGGCGCTCCTGCCAACTTCGCTTTCCATGCAGCCCAGTTCGGCCGTCGCGCTATTGCCGTGAGCGCCGTGGGTGAGGACAATCTTGGAACCGAGACCCTCGAAGAGTTTAAGAAGAAGAATCTCAACGTGCTGATGCCGCGCGTGCCCTATGCTACGGGAACTGTGCAGGTGACCGTCGACGAGCAGGGCATCCCCACCTACGACATCAAGGAGAACGTGGCGTGGGACAACATTCCCTTCACGCCAGAGATTGAGGCCGTCGCCAAGAACTGCGAGGCCGTTTGCTGGGGCTCGCTGGCCCAGCGCAACGTGGTCTCGCGCCAGACCATCCAGAAGTTTCTCGACGCCATGCCCTCCGATGGCAAGCGGCTCCGCATCTTCGACATCAACCTGCGCCAGAACTTCTACACGCCCGAGGTGATACAAGATTCGCTGCAGCGCTGCAATATCCTCAAGATAAACGATGAGGAGCTGGTCACCATCAGCCGCCTCTTCGGCTATCCCGGACTTGACATCCGCAACAAGTGCTGGCTGCTCTTGGGCAAGTACGACCTGAAGATGCTCGTGCTGACCTGCGGCGTCAACGGCAGCTACGTGTTCACTCCGGGCCACGTGTCCTATCAGCCCACTCCCAAGGTGGATGTGGCCGACACGGTGGGAGCCGGCGACTCGTTCACGGGTTCCTTCTGTGCCTCCATCCTTCGTGGCCGCAGTGTTGCTGAGGCCCACGAGATAGCTGTCCGCGTCAGCGCTTACGTCTGCACGCAGAAGGGCGCCATGCCGCAGTTGCCCGAAGAGTTGACAAGATAAAGCCCCCCAGCCCCTCCCGCCGAAGGAGGGGCTTTGCCATCCAAGCTGAAACAGTTGGTGTTAGCATATAATCTCCAATAAATTTCTAACGGATGTCTTAGGAGAGCCGTCATTCGTGACGACCGCGGTTTCCGGGCGAGCGCTCCTAATCGCTTCGACCATGTACTTATATTTTCGATTCATCTTACTCTCCGTTTCGTTTCAACCTACTGTCTATTACCCTGTCTTTCATACAACAAAATTAATAAAAGCGAGGCAATATCCTTATAATAATGATGGTTGGCACGTGGTAGCAATATGGTTAGCACGTGGTAGCAATATGGTTAGCACGTGGTAGCAATAAGGCTGGCACGTGGTAGCAATAAGGCTGGCACGTGCCGCCCAACAAGAAAAGAGCGTTATAAACCTAAAGATTGTAGAAATCTATGGAAATCAAGTGCGACATTCACGCACTGAAGAATGCTAGTGGAGAACCGAATAAACGCTATTATCTCATTCCTACTGCGGCGCAACTGCTATTACCGAGAACATCTATGATTGTTTTTTACACTAATGATCATAAATGAACCATAAATGTTTCCTTTACGGTCTTTCATACTTCTCATGCGAATGTTTTCATTAATGTCTCTTTATTATAAGCCATGAGAGGTTTGCGTCTCATTAATGATCATGAATAGAATTATTCGTGTCTCCATTCATGCTCATTAATATAGGAATTATTCGTGAATAATTTGTGGTTCATTTATGATCATTCAATGTTACCCAAGCTTCGGAAGTGAATAACAGCCTGGAAGGCAGAACCTTAGTAACCGGGTACACGGGAGCGAAGCGGACGTGTGCCCGGAAAGAAATGCAGGAATCAACGTGCCTGGAAGGCACTACCTTCTATCATTGGAGGTACAACCAAAGGGCAGAGTCATCCCCACCCCTAATCCGGGTACATCCACTTCGCTTCGCTCGTGTATGTACCCGGTTACCAAGGTATCGTCTTCCAGAAGGTGCTTTATCATTTTCTTCAGAAAGTTGAGATGTTGAAAAGGACATAGGATGTAACTCCGATTATTCTTGTCAGCAGATAGTTGAGGCCCGATTTGCCGATAATTGAGAGCCGATTTGCTGATAGTTATCAACTGAATTGCCGATAATTGCGAGCCGAATTGCCGATAGTTGGCAGCAATCTTTGGCTTATGGAGGTTGCTGTTTCCGTGTGGGTATAATGCGAGTGGCGGATGGTCACAATAAGGCCGTGCGAGCCATTTACGCATTATGCATTTCTTTCGGTTGTCGACCGAAGAAGTCTTTGTAGCACTTGGCAAAGTAGGAAGGCGAGGAGAAGCCGACCTCGTAGGCAATTTCGGAAACAGACTTTTCGGTCGTTGCCAACAATCGGTCGGCGCGGCGCAAGCGGGCCTCGCGCAATATCTCTACGGGCGATTGGCCCGTCATGGCCTTCACCTTGCGGTAGAGCTGCACGCGGCTGAGGCCCAACTCACCGCCCAACTGCTCCACACTGAAGTCGCTGTCGCCTAAATTCTTTTGTATCGCCTCGCGCAACTTGTCGGTGAAGTTGCGGTCCTGCTTATTCTGGGCTTTGCTTTCCGTCTCACTGCCAAAGATATTCTTTAGCTGCTGTCGGCTTTCGATGAGGTTTTTCACGCGGGCCAGCAGTACATCTTCGTTGAATGGCTTCACAATATAACCGTCGGCACCGCAGTTGTAGGCGTCGGCCCGGCTCTCGTCCATGTCGCGCGCCGTGAGCAGCAGCA
>Ga0256404_1008328_pt1 | contig 15662 bp, 11 predicted proteins | sample RumenRJG_01DNA_FD_185990 | JGI IMG/M metagenome (GOLD analysis project Ga0256404, IMG submission 185990) | Bovine rumen microbial communities from Lethbridge, Alberta, Canada - RJG_01 | ecosystem: Host-associated > Mammals > Digestive system > Stomach > Rumen | place: Canada: Alberta | collected...
GAGCTGGCGCGCGATGCGCATGTCGCCCGTGCGGGCTTTGAGCAGGCGCAGCACATGGTCGGCACCCTGCGAGAAGCCCGCGATGATGAACGGCCTTCCTTCATTATAATGCTCCATGTAGTAGTCGAAGGCGTCCTCGATGTCCTGATGCGCTTCTTCGATGCATTCCTCGCGGAATGCCTTGTCGAACGAGTAGACCTCGAAGCCGGCCTGCCGATAGTACGGTGCGAAGAAGCGGCTGCGCGCGTCGTAGATGCCTTTCTCCATGCGGATGACTTTGCGCAGTGCAGCTTTCTCCTGCGTGTTCGAGAGGTCGAGATAGTATGGCTCGTAGCGGCCGAGGCAGGCGGTCGGGCTGATGAAGAAGACATCGGCAGGCGCATCATCTCCGGCCGTGCTCGTGTCGGCGAGGAACGCCCAGCTGTCCGCATTGCTGTAGTCGATGGGCTGACGCGGAGGCTCCGCGAACCAGCCTTTGACGGTCGAGCGCACCTTGTCTGCTACGTCGTTCACTATATGGAACAAATTGCGCGTTTTCATCAGATTCACCCCACGTTTCATTCTGATTTTCTTGTTTTGTTTGATTCGACGGCGGCAATCGGAATTCCTTTTTCTGCATGCACATTGGCCGAAAAATCCATTGTGCAGCATCCACAAAAATCTCGAAAAAACGTTGTATGTTTTGTCGTTGCTCAAGAGAGGCCCCGATGGTAGAATGACATTGTCAACAGGGAACAGACAAAGAAACATCGAGAAAGAGCAATGGCGCTCATGCTTTACGAAGCGATTCGAAGCATGAGCGCCTTTCTTGTTCTATTGTTACTTTCAGAAGGGAGTGGCGGATATGGCAGAAATCGGCCGCATGTATATCGATGGCGCGTGGGTGCCATCCACGTCGGGCGCGACGCGCGAAATCATCAATCCTGCCGACCAGTCGGTCATCGGCACCGTCTACGAAGGCGATGCCGCCGATGTCGACAAGGCGGTGGCAGCTGCACGAAAGGCGTTTGACGATCCGGCGTCACCGTGGCGGGCGCTGAAGGCGGGGGAGCGGGCGAGCCTGCTCTTCGCCCTCGCCGACAAGCTCGAAAGCGAGGCGAAGGAGTTCGCGCACCTCGAAGTGCTCGACAGCGGCAAGCCGCTCCGCGAAGCGGAATGCGATGTCAGTGACGCATGCAACTGCCTGCGCTACTATGCGGGCCTCGCGACGAAGCCGATGGGCGTGACGTACGAGGTGCCCGAGGACATGCAGGCGCTGACGGTGCGCGAGCCCATCGGCGTTTGCGCCCAGATTGTCCCATGGAACTATCCGCTGCTCATGGCGATGTGGAAGCTCGCTCCGGCGCTCGCGGCTGGCAACACGGTCGTGTTCAAGCCCGCCGAGATCACGCCGCTGACGACAATCAAGTTCTTCGGCCTCATCGAGGACGTCGGCTTTCCGAAAGGCGTTGCGAATCTCGTGCTCGGCGCGGGCGCGACGGTCGGCGCAGCGATGAGCGCGCACCCGGGCGTCGACAAGATCGCATTCACGGGCGGCACAGTGACGGGCAAGAAAATCCTCGAGTCGTCGGTCGGCAACCTCAAGCGCGTGAGCCTCGAGCTCGGCGGCAAGTCGCCGAACATCGTCTTTGCCGATGCCGACTTCGAGACGGCCGTCGATTATGCGCTGTTCGCGATTTTCGCAGGGCAGGGCCAGATCTGCGCGGCGGGTTCGCGGCTGCTGCTCGAAAAGAGCATCGCGCCGAAGTTCATCGACCGCCTCGTCGAGCGCGCGAAGAAGATTGTCGTCGGCCCCGGCCTCGCCGAGGGCACGGAGATGGGTCCGCTCGTCTCGGAGCGCCAGATGGAGAAAGTCCTTCATTATATCGACCTCGGCATCAAAGAGGGCGCGACGCTCGCCTGCGGCGGCCACCGCATGATGGAGGGAGATTTCGCGAAAGGGTTCTTCGTCGAGCCGACGATTTTCACGGACACGACGGAGGACATGAGCATCGTCAAAGACGAGATTTTCGGCCCCGTGCTCGCGGTGCAGGTCTTCGAGGATGAAGCCGACGCGATCCGGATGGCGAACAACACGCGCTACGGCCTCGCAGGTGCCTGCTTCACGCAGGACGGCGCAAAGGCGCTGCGCGTCATCAAGGCGCTGCGGGCAGGCATCACCTGGATCAACGGCTACCACTCGACGTACAACGAAGCCCCGTGGGGCGGTTACAAGGAGAGCGGCAACGGCGGGCGCGAGCTCGGCACGTACGGTCTCGAAGAGTATACGGAAGTCAAGCAGATCAACATCAACACGAATGTCTGCCCGATCGGCTGGTTCGCAAACTGAGATAACGACCATGCCACCAAGGGGCAGGCCCCCTCTAGAGGGGGCTGTCAGCGAAGCTGACTGGGGGAGTAGTTGGGTGATGGAGACAAACGAAAATACACGAAATTTTGCTAAAGAACTTTAGCAATGATTGCATGAGTGTCCAGCTATCGCATCCTACTACTCCCACCACCGCTTCGCGGTCCCCCTCCCTCTAGAGGGAGGCTGCAGTTTGAATGACTTCACCGCTTAACTTAATGACATTGCCCTCAAAGAGGGAGGCTGCATGTGTATGATACTGCCAGCAAAGGAGGTGAGGAAGATGCAGCAAGAGTAAGCGTGAAAATCATCAGAATCATCTGTCATAGAAAGCCATGTGTTTTGAGGAGGAGTGCAGAATGGAAAAGATGGATTTCAGCAAATTCGGCTACGGCAAAGTCGCCGATCATATCGAAGAACTCAAAGACATCGTCGGGCCGGAAAATGTCATGACGGCCATGCACGACCGCGCTATGCGCGCCGCATCGTGCGCACCGTTCCCGATGCAGCGCTGGGAGGATCATATCCCCGACGTCGTCGTCCTGCCGGGCAGCACGGAGGAAGTCTCCGAAGTCATGAAGCTCGCGAACAAGTACAAGCTGCCGGTCGTCCCGCGCGGCGCCGGCTGCGGCCTCGCCGATGGCGCGTTCCCGCTCAACAAGGGCATCTGCCTCGACATGAAGCGCATGAACGAGATTCTCGAAGTCGATGACATCAACCGTACCGTCACGGTGCAGCCGGGCGTCAACATGCAGGAGCTCAACAAGGTGCTCGACAAGGTCGGCATGTACTACCCGGACGATCCCGCCTCGTACGGCACGGCCGTCATCGGCGGCCGCATCGGCACGAATGGATGGAGCGTCGGCGGCGCCGGCTCCGGCCATCCGGCGAACCTCGTCTGCAGCATGGAAGTCGTGCTCCCGACGGGCGAAGTGGTCTGGCTCGGCAAGGGCGGCTCGAGGAAGTGCCGCAACTCGTCGGCAGGCTACCGCATGCTCGAGCTGTTCTTCGGCCATCAGGGCACGCTCGGCGTCGTGACGGAGGCCGTGCTCGATTGCTGCCCGAAGCCGGAAGTCGAGTTTCCGTCGTACTACGGCTTCGCAAGCTACGAAGAAGCGTACAACGCGCTCTACCAGATCGGCATCTCGGGCGTCAAGTGCGCCGTCAACTACATCATGTTCGACGACGAGAAAATCGACTTCCTGCGCCGCGACGATGAAGCGTTCATCCCGCTGCCGGAATCCGTCAAGTGCGTCGTCATGGCGACGTTCGCCGGAACGGAAGGCGAGGTGCTTGCCGCCCGCAAGAAGATTCTCGGCATCATGAAGAAGATGAAGGGTACGTACCTCGGCGAAGAGCAGGCCTGGGGCGACTGGGCGACACGCCATGACCGCTATCATCTCGCCGTGCACTGCCGCGACGGGCAGGGCCAGGTCGTCACGATGTCGTGGCACTGCGAGGACAACTGCATGATCCACAGCGAGCTGCCGGAATTCACGCACGGCCTCCACAAGATCGTCAAGAAGTACGTCGACAAGTACGACAACATCTTCAATGATGCTGGCTGCTTCATCTACTGCGGCGGCCCGTACCGCACCTGGGGCGACTACCTCGCAGAGGTCGACGTCTTCATCAACGAGTACGCGATGACGCCGGAGCTCTGGGAAGTCTGGCTCGACATGAAGCGCGAGATTGCAGAACTCGCCGTCGATCTCGGCGGCTCGATCTCCATCTGCCACGGCGCCTGCCGCGAAGGCGATGTCGATGTCCTGATCGAGAAGGAGCTCGTTGACGGCCAGTTCGAGATGATGAAGAAGATCAAGAAGCTCTTCGACCCGAACAACATCATGAACCCGGGCAAGTACCGCCTCGACCTCGCTTACTGAGCATAGGCGCAGCACCGAAAACACAGAAAGCATAGAAAGCCATGTGTATGATCGAAGAATGAAAGGGAGGGCTGGACATGGAAATCCTCAGCTATAAGAAATTCTACGAAGACCCCGTCAAGAAAGGCGAGAAAGTCGACGACGAGCTCTCGAAAGACTGCTACAACGTCTTTGCATGCCGCCATAAGTTCTGCCGTGAATGGTGCCCGGACTACGTCGAAGAGGGCAACGAATCCTACACGTCGTACGGCTATCACACGGGCCTCCTCGCGCTATCGCGCGGCAATGGCGACCTCTCCGAGATGAAGAACGCCTACATCCACTGCCTCGAGTGCGGCCAGTGCGAGCTCAAGTGTCCGAACACGATGTTCGGCGGCGATTTCTACCGCGTCACGACGACGACGGTCGACCTCGTCCGCAAGATGCGCCGCGACCTCCATGCGCAGGGCATCGACTATGACGGCTTCGAAGAAGTCCAGAAGACCATCGACGACTTCAAGGCGCACGACGCAGGCCCGGACGAAGACCTCACGAGCTGGGCAGCCGGCCTCGACCTGCCGTTCGAGGGCGAGACGATGATGTTCGTCGATTACTACAATGCGTTCCAGACACGCGAAGTGCCGATCGCGGCAGCGAAGATCCTCAAGGCGGCCGGCGTGAAGTTCGGCATCCTGAAGCATCCGCACATCACGACGGGCGAGCTGTACGAAACGGACGAAGACGCCTGGGTCGATGCAGCGAAGAAGAACGTCGAGGCGCTCAAGGAAGCCGGCGCAAAGACCGTCATCATCGTCAATCCGCATGAGTATTCCTATTTCATCAAGGAATATCCGCGCTATGTCGGCGAGCTGCCGTTCGACGTCGTCTTCATCACGGACTACGTCAACGACCTCATCAAGGCTGGCACGATCAAGTTCGTCAAGCCGTACAACAAGAAGGTCACGTTCCACGATCCGTGCAGCCTCAACAAGCTCTGCGGCAACTACAAGGCGCCGCGCGAGATCATCGCGGCCCTGCCGGGCACGCATGCTGAGATCGAAGACCCGGTGCTCCAGTGGAAGTACTGCTGCGGCAATGGCGTCTCGAGCGCGTTCCGCAAGGCGCTGCCGGACGTTTCCTATAAGATCGGCGTGCGCCGCCTGAAGCACGCCAACGATGTCGGTGCCGAGGTGCTGCTCGTCGCGTGCCCGCACTGCAAGGATATGTTCGCTGAGACGAAGACGAAGTCCGGCATCAACATCGAGCCGGTCCACATCCTCGAAGTCGTCGCTTATTGCATGGGAATTGAGGTGTAATGCATCATGGCAGAGAAAGTTATCAAGAAATCCGATCATTATGAAGTCGAGCCGTGGAGAATGACGGGTTACATCCATCAGCAGGTCATGAACGATGCGGCCATCCAGAAGATCATGCAGGACAAGATGATGTACCTGACGTGGATGCACAAGCAGGAAGCCGGCCGCTGCCTGCCGGGCTACACGAAAGAAGAACTCGAGAGCTGACAGGAGGTGTCTGCCATGCACATCGTCGTCTGTGTCAAGCACGTCGTGGACAGCACGGAAATCCACGTCGACAAGAAAACGAACGAGCTCGTCCTGCGCGGGCTCTCCACGAAGATCAATGATTATGACAAGAACGCTGTCGAAGAGGCGGTGAAGCTCAAGAAAGAGCTCGGGGCGACGGTCTCCCTCGTCACGATCGGCCCGCGCGACGCCCAGAAGACGCTGAAGGAAGCGCTGGCGATGGGTGCGGACGATGCGTACCTGCTCCAGATTTCCCCGCGCCAGCAGCTCGATACGGCGCAGGCCTCGCTGATCCTTTCGAAGATGATCGAGAAGCTCGAGCCCGTCGACCTCGTCCTCTGCGGCGAAGTCTCCGAGGACGGCTACAACAGCCAGACGGGCGCGCGCATCGCCGAGCGCCTGCACCTGCCGCACGTCAGCTACGTCACGAAGCTCTCAGCGCAGGATGGCGGCTACGTGGCCGAGAGCACGCTCGAGGACACGGCCGAGACGCTGAAAGGCGCGACGCCGGCACTGCTGACGATTTCGAGCGCCATCAACGTGCCGCGCCTGCCGACAGCCATCCAGATCATGAAAGTCCGCACGAGCCGCATCAAGAACGTCAAGCTCGCTGATCTCGGCCTCGACGACAGCGTGCTCGAGACGCCGAAAGTCAAGATGCTCGGCTATGAAATCCCCGAGCAGGAGCGCAAGAACATCATGATCGATGGCACGGCCTCCGAGGCAGCAGCCTCTCTCGTGAAATATCTGCAGGAAGAGAAGGTGATGTAAATGAGCAAGGTCTTGATCTATGCAGCGGATGCCGAGGAAGCAAAAGCCCTCGCCATCGTCGCGGCCCCGATTGCGGGCGGCCCGCCGGCGGCGCTGCTTTCGGGCGGCGCACTGCCCGAAGTCGAAGCAGCAGCTCTTGCGGCCACGTCCGGCGAGGTCGGTGCCGACGTCATCGTCGCCGCTGCCTCGAAGAAAGGCAACGAAGTTGCAGCCCGCGCGGCCGAAATCCTCGATGCCGGCTGCGTGACGGAGGCGCTCTCTGTCGCGGAGAGCGGCGGCAGCCTGACGGCCAAGCGCGCCATCTACGGCGGCGTCGCTGTCGGCGAATTCGCCTTCGAGGCAAAGCCTGCCGTGCTGACGATCGCACTTTCGGCGCTCGCTGGTGCCGAGGGTGACAGCGCTTATGGCGAAGTTTCGGCGACGGCGGGCGAGGATGCCGGCTACGACAAGGAGCTCGTCAAGAGCGAGCCGCTCGCGAAGACCGTCGATCTCACGAAGGCGAAGCGCATCGTCTCGTTCGGCCGCGGTCTTGCGAAGAAAGAGGACATCGGCGAGGTCGAAACGCTCGCGAAAGGGCTCGGCGCCGAGATTGGCTGCTCGCGTCCGATTGCCGAGGAGCTCAAGTGGCTGCCGCAGGAACACCAGGTCGGCATCACGGGCGCCATCGTCAAGCCAGACCTTTACATCGCGCTCGGCATCTCGGGCGCCATCCAGCATTTCGCGGGCATGAAGGACGCAAAAGTCATCGTGGCCGTCAACAGCAACAAGAACGCGCCGATCTTCCAGTTCGCGGACTACGGCATCGTCGGAGACATCTACGAAGTCGTGCCGGCACTCGAACAGGCAATCGGCGGCTGAAACACACAGCAGGAGGGCGGTGACCTTTATGGATGCAGTGAGAGAATTCCTGCCATTCATGCCGGCAGGCGCGGGAGCAATCATCTATCCGCTCTCGATCCTCTTCATCGGCTGCATGGTCTATGGATGTTATTGGCGGTTCCAGCGCTATGGCGTGAGCCTCAGGGACGCCTGGAACGAAGTGAGGGGAGACGCGAAGACTGAGGGCGCTGCGCGCCTCGGGAATGTCATCCGTCAGGCCCTCCTGCAGAAGAAAGTCCTGCGCCGCCCGTTTGCCGGCGTGTTCCACGGAGGCATCTTCTTCGCGATGCTCGTGCTGACGCTCGGCACGATGACCGTCGCGCTCCAGCAGGATCTTTTGGGAAAGCTCGGGCTGACGTTCCTCAAGAACGGCGTCTACTTCGCGTTCGAGTTCGCACTCGACACGGCGGCGCTCGCATTCATCGCAGGCTGCCTCGCAGCGCTCGGGCGGCGGATGCTTGCAAAGCCCGACTACCTCGAAAATTCGGCAGAATCGTACGCCGTCCTGGGGCTGCTGCTCTTCATCGGCGCGACGGGCCTGCTGCTCGAGGGCATGCGCCTTGCGGCGCACCCCGTTCCCTGGGGGTACTGGTCGTATGTCGGCAGCGCCGTGGCCGCTTTCATACCGGCGGCCGCCGTGCCTGCCATCTATCCGGCGCTCTGGTGGACGCACCTCTTCGCTGCGCTCACGATGATCGCGCTCGTGCCGTTCACGAAGCTCTACCATATTCTTGCGATTCCCGTCAATCTCTTCCTCGAGCCCGTCGGCGTCGCGAAAGCGAAGCTTTCCATGCCGTTCAACCTCATGGACATGGCAGAAGACGAGGAAAGCGAGGAAGAAACTGGCGAAGAAGAGCCGGAGCCCGTCATGGGCTTTGCAAAAGTGCAGGAAATCGACTGGAAGCGCAAGTTTGCCATCGACGCCTGCGCGAACTGCGGCCGCTGCGAAAGCGTCTGCCCGGCTCATGCGGCTGGACGCGAACTCTCTCCGCGCCTGCTCGTGCAGGGGCTCAAACATTCGCTGGCGGCGGGCGTCCCGGCCCCCGCTCTCATGAAGCGGGCAGAGGCAAGCGACCTGATTCTCGATGGCGAAGAACATCTGGGGGAAGCAGAAGATGTCTTCGCCGAGGGCGTGCTGACGGAAGAAGCTGCGTGGTCCTGCGTCAACTGCGGTGCCTGCATGGAAGAATGCCCGGCCTCCATCCATCATGTCGAATACTTGCTGGATCTCCGCCGCCATCTCTTTTCCGAGGGCCGCGTCAAGGACAAGCAGGCGACGCTCCTCGAAGCCGTCGAGCGCAATGGCAATCCCTATGGACTGCCGTCGTATGAGCGCACGGAGTGGCTGCTCGACAAGGGCATCCCCGACATCGAGGACAACCCCGACGCCGACTACATCTACTGGATCGGCTGCGCGGGCGCCTATGGCATCCGCAACCAGGAAGTCACGCTCGCGACGCTGCGCCTCCTCAAAGCAGCCGGCATCAACTTCGCCATTCTCGCGGATGAGAAATGCTGCGGCGAGGTCGTCAAGCGCCTCGGCGAAGAAGGCCGCTTCCAGCTGCTGGCCGCCGAAAACGTGGCCTATCTCGAACCCTATGCGGACAAGACGTTTATCACGAGCTGCCCGCATTGCTATAACACGCTGAAGCACGAGTATCGCGACTTCGGCCTCGAGCTCAACGTCATCCATCACACGGAGCTTCTCGCGCAGCTGCTCAAAGAAGGGAAGCTGCCGCTTGAAACGAAGGACGCGAAGCTCGCGCACATCGCCTATCACGATCCCTGCAACCTCGGCCGCTTCAACGGCATCTACGATGCCCCGCGCGACGTCATCCAGAAACTCCCCGGCGCGACGCTCGTCGAGCCCGAGAAGCATGGCGACAAGAGCTTCTGCTGCGGCGCGGGCGGCGGCAACGCCTGGTTCAATGTCGAGGAAAAGGAGAAGATCAGCTCCATCCGTCTCAAGGAAATCTGCGCGAGCGCGCACCCTGACGTGCTCGCCGTCGCCTGCCCGTACTGCCTCGCGATGTTCGACGATGCCGTGAAGACGGAAGGCATGGAAAAGACGCTCGCCGTCAAGGACATCTCCGAGCTGCTCGCGGATGCATTGCCGGCCTCGGCGGATGATGGAGCGAATGTCGAGGCGAAAGCCGCAATATCCTGAACATCTTTCCTGTAGTTCGCGACCATCTGTCACGGATTTGGTCTACATCCACAAAAGTTTCTAGGATTTTTGTTCACTACGTGCATTGTTCCAGACGGAAGAGGGTGCTATACTTTCCATAGACCATATTTATAGGGCATCGAAGCCTCCATGAAGGAAATATCACGTTCCTTCATGGAGGCTTTTGCTTTTCATTTTGTGAGGGAGTTAGGAGGTTTTCACCATGAGTGATTTGTTGCTGCGTCCCCCGGTGGGATCTGCTGCGGAATCTGTTGGTTCTGCAGCACCTATGGAATCGACCATCCGCGGTCATCACGTCAATACCATGAAGCGCTCGCTGTCGTGGGTCGATGTCTTCTTCATCGCGAGCGGCGTCCCGGCGCTCGTCCTGTTCTCGATCGGCGCGCTTGCGAACCAGGTCGGCACGCCATCGAACCTCGTTTGGACGATTTCGGTCTGCATGGGCTTTTTCCAGGCATTCACCTACGCGGAAATCTCCGGCCTGTTCCCGAACAAATCGGGCGGCGCCTCGGTCTATGGCTCCGTTGGCTGGCTGCCGTACAGCAAGTTCGTCGCGCCGCTCTCCGTTTGGTGCAACTGGATCGCCTGGACGCCGATCCTCGCGATCGGCACGGGCCTCATGGCCGGCTATCTCTTGACGAGCCTGTTCCCAGCAGACTCCGCCATCATGACGTGGCAGTACACGATCGCCGACCTGAGCTTCATCGCTGACGGCCTGACGCTCCGGCTGAACTCGACGTTCTTCCTCGGCGCCATTTTCCTGACGGGCATCTTCGTCGCGCAGTACTTCGGTATTTCGAAAGCCGCGAAGATCACGATGTTCCTCTCGCTCGTCGGCCTGCTGCCGCTGCTCGCCTGCTCGCTGATCCCGATTTTCCAGGGCAAAGTCGATTTTGCGAACTTCGCACCGTATGTGCCTGTGAATGGCGCCTGGGATTTCGAGGGCATCGGCATCTTCCTCGGCGGCATGTATGTGGCTGCGTGGACGACGTACGCATTCGAAACGTGCGTCTGCTACACGAAGGAGTTCAAGCATCCGAAGACGGATGCGCCGAAGTCCCTGATCCTTTCCGGCCTTCTCTGCATCTTCATGTTTTCCATTGTCCCGTTCGTCTTTGAGGGCGTGCTCGGCACGGAAGCACTCAGCGCCTCCGATATCGTGGATGGTACCGGCGTCGCGCGCGCGATGGGCAATATGCTCGGCGCCGGCCCGGCCGTCACGCACATCATCGTCGTCATGCTGCTGTTCTCGATCATCCTCGCCGTCATGACGTCGATGGCAGGCTCATCGCGCACGCTCTATCAGGCGAGCGTCGATGGCTGGCTGCCGCGCTACCTTTCGAAAGTCAACAAGCACGGCTCGCCGATCTACGCGATGTGCACGGATCTCTGCTTCAACCTGTTCCTGCTCATGATGTCCGACTACATGGTCGTCCTCATCGCATCGAACTGCGGCTATATCATTTTCAACTGGCTGAATCTCCAGTCGGGCTGGATTCATCGCATCGACCGCGCGAATGCCGTGCGCCCGTTCAAGATTCCGAAAGCGCTGCTGGGCTTCAACGTCCTGCTCTCGTTCTGCAATGTCGCGTTCCTTGGCGTCGGGGCGGCGCTCCTCGGCACGAGCAACATCATCACGGGCCTCATCATCTGCGCGATGATTATCCCGGTCTTCATCTTCCGCCATTACTATCAGGATCACGGCGTGTTCCCGACGAGCACGGCCGAGGCGGAAGAAGATGGCGCGGCGCACAAGAAGTGCGGCATCCTTCCGTATCTCGCCATTGGCGCAGCCGTCTGTACCGCGTACGGCTTCTACCATTTGTTCAGTTGATAGGAGGTGGACAGTTTGTCCATCCAGATTCAGAAAGTCTATCAGGAACCGCAGGCTGCCTACCAGCTCCACCCGCTGACGGGCGATGCTGGCATGACGCGCGAATTCTCATGGGTGCAGCTCTGTGAGGACATCGAGAACATCAAGTTCTTCCGCGGCAACGAACTCGTCATCACGACGGGGCTCATGAGCGACCACGAGACGTGGATGAAATCGTTTGTCGAGCGCCTGATCCGCTACCGCGCGAGCGGCCTGATCCTCAACGTCGGCAAGTACGTCACGGAGCAGGAAGTCACAGAAGGTCTGCTCGACTACTGCGAGCAGAAGGATTTCCCCGTCTTCACGATGCCGTGGCGCATCCGCTTCGCCGACATCATGCAGGATTACTGCGAGCGGCTGCTGCTCGCCCAGCAGAAAGAGCTGAACTTCGAGACGCTCGTGCGCGGCATCATCACGTCGAGCTGCCAGAAAGACGACTATCTGCAGGCGCTCTCGTCGGGCCTCTACCCGCATTCGGCGTTCCAGCTCAAGCTCTACGAGTTCTCGCACGAAGCGCTCCCGGAGGCGAAGAAGCCCGCGATCATCGAGGGCTGGAAGCGCATGCTCAACCACCTGCGCCAGCCGTACCTGCTGTTCTTCCAGCAGGATCTGCTGCTCCTGATCCTCTTTCATAAGAATCCCGAGGACGATTTCACCATCCCGGAAAAATACTGGAAGAAGCTGCCGGACGAACTGAAGCCGACGGCCTGCGGCGAGAGCCAGGTGCACATGCAGTACGCCGGCCTTACGGAAGGCTACCAGCAGGCCGAGGCTGCGCTCGAAGTTGCGCGCCTGACCGAAAAGCCCGTCATGGCGTTCAACGACATCGGCGTCTACAGTCTGTTCTTTGCGCTCAAGGATGTCAAGCCCCTGCGCAAAGCCTACGATGACATGCTCGCGCCGATCCTGCGCTACGACGAAGAGCACAACTCCCAGCTCGCGCCGACGCTCCGATACTATCTGTTCCATATGAACAGCATCCAGGAGACAGCGCGTGCCATGTACGCGCATCGCAACACCGTGAGCTACCGCATCAACAAGCTCAAGGAGCTCACAGGCGAAGATTTCGACGACGCCGTCGTCGCATTCAACTACATGCTCGCCTATTACATCGGCGACTACTTCCGCATGAAGGACATCACGGAGCCGTGAGCTTTTGGATGAGCATCCGGTTTCAGAAAACAGGAAGCGTTGACAACCCCCTTGCGTTCTCTCTATAATGTAAGAAAACGCAAGGGGGTGTTTTCTATGTTCCGAGATCTCGCACGATGCACGGCCAGGATCAAGGGCGAGCGCTACAAAGGCGCCGTCATCGCGGCGGCAGCATGGGAAAGAGGCGGCACGCCCGGTCGCACGGCTGACGGCCTGCCTGCGACTCTCGCCGACCGTCACGGCATGATGACCGTGCAGGCAGCTGACGAAAGCGGCACGCTGACGATCAAGATGCTGCTCGGCAGGAAAGCGCCGGTCGAGCGGACCGCAGGCGGGGAGGGCGTCCTCCACCTCGAAGCCCGCGCCGAAGGCGCCAGAGCGGCCAGCATCCGCCTGCAGTTTGCAACCGAAGATGTCCGAGAATTTGTGGAAGATGTCGGTGACACGAACGAGTTGCATGAAGGAGAAAAGCCTCTCGTGCCGGGGTTGCTGATTTTGGAGCGGCTGCTGAAACAAATGGAATTCATAACGTGTAGAAAAATTTTTTTGAAATATACAACGCCTGTCTTTGCGGGACAGGCGGTCATTGTACATTCAGCCCCCTTCATTGAGGGGGGAGGGCCACGAAGTGGCAGGGGGAGTAGTAGGGTACGGAAGCCGGACGAAACTGCAGGGCGTTTTCGAAAGACTTTCCCATCGAAGGGAGATTCTTGATGCAACGCGTCTTTCTCATCAACGCCCTCCGCACTCCGATTGCCCTGCGTCGCGGTGGCCTTGCCAAAATCCGCCCGGAAATTTTCGCCGCCTCGGTTGTCCGCGAACTCCTTCGTCGCACGAACGTCTCTGCCGATGTTCTCGACGGCGTCTTCGCGGGCAATGCCGTCGGCACGGGCGGCAATATCGCGCGGCTCATGAGCCTCCTTTCCGGCATCCCGTCGTCCGTGCCTGCCGTGACGATCGACATGCAGTGCGCCTCGGCAGCGGCATCCATTTCGCTCGCGTTTGCGAAGATTGCGGCGGGGCAGGGCGACTGCTATCTTGCGGGCGGCCTGGAAAGCGTCTCGCTCCAGCCTGCCCGCACGTATGCCACAGGCGATCCGCGCCGCGAGCAGCTGGCCGCGACGGGCGGCACGTACTACACAGCCGAGCTCGCGCCCGGCGACCTGCGCCCCGACGCGATGCTCTGGGGCGCCGAACGCGTCATGGAGCAGGAGCACGTCACGCGCGCCGAGCTCGACCGCTGGGTGCTCCGCAGCCATCACCGCGCGGCAGAAGCTGCGCGCGAGGGCGTCTTCCGCGAGTGGATGCTGCCCGTCGAGGACTGCACGCGCGACGAGGGCATCAAGCCGCGCATGAACCAGCGTCTGCTCGACCGTTTGCCGCCCGTGCTCGGTGCGGGCACGCTGCTCACGGCCGCGAATGCCTGCCGCACGAATGACGGCGCGGCGTTCGTGCTGCTGGCCTCCGAGCGCTTCGTCCGCGAGCATCACCTCGCGCCGGAGCTCGAAATCCTCGCGACGGCGGCGGCCGGCGTCAACCCCGACGAGAGTCCGCGCGGCGCGATGGCGACAGCGGAAAAGCTCCTCGCGCAGCAGCACATCGCATGGACGGATCTTGCGGCCATCGAGTTCAACGAAGCGTTTGCCGTCATCGACGTCCTCATGGAGCGCGCTCACCCCGAAGTCCTCAGCCGCTACAACATCCACGGCGGAGCCCTTGCTTACGGCCACCCCTATGGCGCGTCTGGCGCCATCCTCGCCATCCAGCTCCTCGCGGCACTGCGCGAGCACAGCGGCCTCGGCCTGCTGTCCATCGCGGGAGCAGGTGGACTCGGGGAAGCAATACTGGTAAGTTGCTTATAAAGCAGCCTCCCTCTCCGAGGGAGGGGACCGCGAAAAGGATATTGATTGGAATCTGCGAAGGAAGAAAAGGGACTTTTTATGAACTACTACGAATTATTATCCATCCAAGCAAAGTCCCATCCCGACAAGCTATTCTTTGTCGTGGATGATACAGAATATACGTACGCAAGCTTTCAAAAACTGACGGATGCGATTGCCGATGACATGACGGGCATCCATCCGGGCGACGACGTCCTCCTGCTTGCCGACACGCCGGCCCTCCAGCTCGCGGCGTTCCTTGCGCTCCAGCACCTCGGCGCGCGGCCGATTTTGGCGCATAAGGACATGGGTGCGGAGCTCGATGTTGTGCAGCACGAGAATGATCTGCAGGGACTCGTGCAGGCGAAAGATGCAGATGGCGATGCAGCGTCTCCCGTCATTTCCTTCACGCCGACCGGCCTGCCGCAGCAGCGTCACGCCGAGCCCGACATCCTCGGCGTCCTGAGCTCAGGCTCGACGGGCACGCCGAAGGTCATGTACCGCACATACGACAGCTGGGCGGGCTTCTTTCCGACGCAGGACGAAATCTTTTCCGTCGGCGAGGACACGGTCATGTTCCTGCATGGCTCGCTCTCGTTTACGGGCAACACGAACTCGCTGCTCTCCGTGCTCTATGAGGGCGGCACGGTCGTCACAAGCCGCCACATGCGCTGCCACCGCTGGGCAAAGCTCCTGCATCAGTACGACGTCAACTGCATCTACCTGATTCCGACGAAGCTCGTGCTGCTCGCCGAAGCCCTGCATGGCGCCATGACGTTCCCCGGCGTCTGCACGCTCTTCACGGGGTCGCAGCTGCTGACGCCGCCGATGATTACGGACATCATGGAGCTCCTGCCGAACGCGCAGCTCATCCTCTACTACGGCGCGAGCGAGCTCAACTACATCACATACGCCATCGTCGACAGCCCGTACCGCCCGCCCGAAAACCTCGGCCATCCGTTCCCGGGCGTCAGCATCTCGATCCAGGACGGGCTCATCTACGTCGATACGAAGTACCACGTCAGCGGCGTCGAGATTCCGTTCAGCGTTCATGATACGGGCAGCATCAACGAAAAAGGCGAGCTGATTTTCGGCGGCCGCACGGGCGCGTTCGTCAACCGCGGCGGCGTGAAGCTGAACCTCCTGAAGCTCGAGACGGAACT
>Ga0256404_1008329_pt1 | contig 15661 bp, 21 predicted proteins | sample RumenRJG_01DNA_FD_185990 | JGI IMG/M metagenome (GOLD analysis project Ga0256404, IMG submission 185990) | Bovine rumen microbial communities from Lethbridge, Alberta, Canada - RJG_01 | ecosystem: Host-associated > Mammals > Digestive system > Stomach > Rumen | place: Canada: Alberta | collected...
CTTTGGAAAATTTTAAAAGATCATAAGTACGATGGTTTGTTAAAAGCGATAAATTCTTGCAAAGACCAAAGTGATATTGCATATCTAAGAAGAGATATTAGTTCTGCTGGGCCAACACTTAATACGATTCGTGAAAATATTAAAAAGTGTGAACATGGTAAAACTCCTGACAATGCCAAAGTTTATGACGGCATTAAGAAATTATATCTCGATCATGATGTAACAGTAAATGATGTCGATTTATACATTAAGTGGCTAAATACTGATGCTAGAAATGCATTAAATGAAAAGTCTAAAGAACTTAAAGCTCGTGGAAAATAAAAAATAAAAAGACCAGTAGGACATAATAGTCCTACTGGTTTTATCTTACCAACTAACTGCTATATCTAAAGCAACCCCAGAATTGTAGGTTGCGAATCCACCAGTATCGCATACAATTGCATCACCAAGACTTGTGGCGACGACACTACCATAGGGATGGTCAGCATATCGAGCTGCTGTCATCACATAATTTCCAAACATCTTTACGCCGTCGGATCTTACCCAATAATCACCCGAATAGCCTTTATTTTTCAAATTTGCAACTACCTGAGACATATTCATATTATAATACGTCTCTTTACCGCTAGGTCCATAACAAATTCCACTAAAGGAAGTTAATTTAGGACCATTCCATATTGAGGATGATACTTCTTCTACGTTCGTATCGACTTGTTCATTGTCTACATAGTTTTTACTAATGTAACCAGTTTGATCCTCAAATATAACAGTATACCAATTAGAACCGTTATCTATATATGCAACGGAAGTATTTAGTTCTAAGGTATCTATTATATCATATTCTGTTCCAGGGCCTGTTCTAAAGTTTACCCCAGATTTTGCTGTAGTGTATCCTACATTATAACAATCTGATTCTGTAGCCGCATGAACATTTACCCGATTAAATGCCCATAAAAATGACAGCACCAGAATAATGATGGCAAACTGTACTGTTGATTTTAATGAGTTCATTTCTCTTTAGTATCCTTTCAATTGATTTATAGAACGATATATAATATACTCTACTTAAAGAGTAAGGATGGTTAACTCAATAACCTACCTATATGTGAAAATAACGTTAAAAATTGCTATTAATTTAAGATTTTTTTGGTTTTTCTTAACATTATGAGATTGTCTTATTGAACTCTTCGAAATTAATTTCTTCTGGCTCACTTATATCTGTAATTGTATAAGTATAAGCACTTTTTACAAATACTTTTACAATTGCTGCGTATCGATGATTAGTATACCCATTAGCATCTTTAAGAATTCTAAAACTACCTTCGGGTGTTGTAACAGTTTCCATTGAACACCCAACAACAGCAAAGTATTTTTTCTTTCCCGTAAATACAGGAATTACATAATGAATGATAATATAAAAAGAATGCCGATTAATATCTTTACCGTCGTATTTTTTGAGGAATTCGGCTTCCATTTTCTTCTTTGCTTCATATTCAATTACATTATATTGATCTTTTAGTTTATAAATCTTTCTATTCATTTTCATCTCCTTTAAATATTGAATTCAACAAGCTCTGGATCAGAAGTTCCTCTGATATTTGCTATTGTCGGACTTTGTACATATACTCTTACAAAGTATCTTCTTGGATTAAAATTATTTCCAGTAATGATTACTTCAATGCCAAAATATCGTTTTGCAACGTTCCATACCGGTACTGGCATCGTTGTTTCATAATTCAAGTCTTTAGGATTAATGTCTTCGGTTTTTAATTTTTCTTTACAAGCTTTAATCGCTAATCTAGACATTGCTTGTAATTGCTCTCGATTTCTATCATAGAGCTGATTAATACGTTTCTTAACCATTGATTATACCTCCATATAATAAATAGTTTATTGATTACTACAAATTTATAGTATATAATTGAAAAAAGTTTTATCCAGTACGTATTTACGTACTGGATAATATGTCATTCATAAAGAGCAAACATACGTACTTGAATATTCATTATAGAAGTATTCCAATCAAAGTTACCTGTATTCATATACCAACCTGCTCCTGTTACATCGATTACAACAGTGCCACACGCGATTCCATTTACATAAAGTGCACCATTTTGGCAATATAGTTTTGAAATTCCTAAGCTGTTACTTAATGTAAATGGTATTGGAGTTCCAGCACTGATAGCGGTTTTTAATGATATATACCATGAAATATATAGAATTTTAGCATATTTATAAATAACAAAATCGGAGACATTAACTGTATCACTACTGATTGATAAAGTAAATTTAGAAGTTACATCTTCTATCGTACTGATACTTGTGTTATATTTTGTATAGAATTATAATTGACTGTAAGTCTTATGACTTACAGTCTTATATATTGTCTAACACAAGCTTAAATAATACAAGTAAGAGTATTCCAACTCCATTATATATTTATGAATTTGTCACAAATAATACCCCTTCATTTTCATTTAAAATTAATGCAAGTACAAGTACGGATAGATCGGTTTTATTTTTAGTAGGAAATGGAAATGGTTCAGTTTATGCCGCGATTGCAGTATATACATCTAGTTATTTTACATTAAGAACTTTATCGGGATCAGCATTAACGCCTAGTTCATCTTTAAGTGGGAATACAGTTACGATAACTACAGCCGCATGGGATAGATGCTGGGTTTTATCAGAACGTGCTTTAGGATAATTTATAATCTCTGTACTCTCTTAGAGTACAGAGTATTTTTATTTTAAAAGCCTTACCAGTACTACTGCAGAAATTATAATCTGATAAAAATGGAAACGTTGATCTTGAATAAGATTGATTTTCTTTTTATTAGCCTTTAAATCATCTACAATATCATGAATAATTGTATTGATAGTTACAACAATGATAAAAGCTAAATCTAATTTATAAAATAAAAACGGCAAGCATACTATAAAACTCCACATAAAACCATGTGCAAGTAGAGCGACTTTATAGTCATAACGATATTTTGTTTTATTGATATTTACGTTATAAGTATTTATCCACCATTCTTTTTGCTTCATACTTGCTAGAATACCTTGTAAATTATAGTCTGCTAAAATATGAAGAAATAGCATAATAAAAACAATCTTAAAATAAAATACTATTATCATATGACACCTCCATTTAAAATAATGTAGTCTTGATATTAAAATGAGAAAATCAAATTATAATTATATACTATAATATTGATACGGTAACAAGTATTTTATTTTAAGGAGGATTATAATGTCTGATATATTTGATGAAGTAGAAAATGAATTATTACTTAGAGAAATATTTGGTGAAGATGTTGAATTATTAGAAGAACGAACAGTATTTAAATCTCCTAAAATTAGTTTATTAGTTAATCCAGATCGTGGAGGTAGATTAGTAAGCTTACCATATTTTAAAATCATCGATGGGAGTTCAATACAAAATGCAACTAAGATTGCTAGAATTGCATTTAGTGATCATCACTATATAATTCATGATGATAATTTAAAGCATTGGGAATTATCAACTCGTGATATTAAAGTTATTAATTCGATTTTAGTAATAATAATTGAAGATAATAAAACAGTATACGAGAAATTGCTCGAAGAAGCTGCATATAATTGTAATTGTAATAGTATCAAAGAATTTGTTAGAAAATATAAGGTAAGTATGGATGCAGATATAAGTGATGTACATTATAAATCCGAATATGATAGAAAGAAAGCTAAAGAAAAAGGAATTTAAAAATGAATGAAGATGAATACGAACGAAAATGTTTTAAAATAAGTGAGTCTTATAATGGTTTTGATATTGGAGAAGAAGATCAATCAGAAGGCGAGATTACATATTGGAGGCCAGATATTGATGGATTAAGAATAGAAGCTTGTGTAAATACAACAGTAGACTATAAATATTTTAGATATATTAGATCTAAAGCAGACGATGAATATGGCAAAATATGTAGAATAAGAATTGATACACCAGAGTATGTATATCATAAAGGAGATATAATATTAACAAAACAAGAATTAAAGGAAATGATAAATATATTCAATAGCACTCGTAAATTTAATAATGAAGCACACAATTATTGGGAATGGTTAAATATTGATTTATGGAATTGCTATAAATACTATAATGGAAATCACAATAAACCTATAATACCACCTATGCCTGATTATAGTAAACTAGAGACTAGTGATTAAATAGGAGGATTATAATGTCTGATATATTTGATGAAGTAGAAAATGAATTATTACTTAGAGAAATATTTGGAGAAGATTATAATGGTTTAGATATAATGCAAGAAGGTACTGTTTATACAAGAGCAAACCCTAAAATTTGTTTAGCAGTAAATTCTGACACTGGTGGTAGGCTTTTATATCTTCCATACTTTAAAATTACTGATGGAACAAATTCTAGAAATGGTACAAAAATAGCAAGAGTAACTTTTAAGAACCATGAATATGTAATACATAATGATCATATGCTACATTGGGAATTAAATAATAAAGATATTAAATTAATAGATTCAATATTAGCTAGTAAAGGTAGAAGTAAAAATACTATTTATGAGGATCTTATCTATGAAGCTTCACGACTATGCGATATAGAATATGATAAATTTATTGATAAATTTAATCTTGAGCTAACACCATCTATAGCAGACATTCATTATAAAAATACAATTGATATGAATAGAGCTAAAATGAAAGGGATTGCAAAATAAATGACAGAATGTGAATATGAATGGAAATGTTTTGCTATTGAAAAGAGCTATTATGCATTAGATATTGGAGAAGAAAATGGAACAGAATCGCAGGTCTATTGGCATCCAGATATTGATGGTACTAGAATAGAAACTGTTGTAAATAATAAAATACCTTATCATTATTTTAGATATATTAGATCTATATCTGATGATGAATATGGTAAAATATGTAGAATACGAATTGATAAACCAGAATATATAATGCATAAAGGAGATACTATACTAACTAAACAAGAAAGAGATAAACTAATACAAATACTAAATTCTACCAGAACGTTTAATACTGAATCTAATAAACCAATGTGGGATTGTATTATTCTAGAAGATTGGATGAATCATCTATGCTATGGTGGAGATCAGAATAAACCTATAATATCACCAATGCCTGATTATAATTTATTACCAACAAGTGACTGAAATATTCTAGTAGGTTTAATACCTACTAGAATTTATTTTTTCTTTTAACTAGGCTGGGTAACATTTAGATACTAGAGGTAAGGTTTAATATGCGCATATAAATAAAACCTCTTTTACAACTTAATATCCTTAAAATACTATAAATACTTAGGAGGAAACTTAAATGTGTCAAGTTGTGAAGCGCGATGGTAGAGTTGTTCCTTTTAACTCTACAAAGATCGAAAATGCAGTATTAAAAGCTTTTGCTGCTGCAGATTACAAAGAAGATTATGTATCAGATGAAGATCTTCAGAAGTATATTCATTCTGATCAATCCGAATTTGCAAAAGAGAAAGCTCGTAATATTGCAGAATTTATTTTAAATGAATCTGAAAAATCTGATAAGCCTCTTGAAATAGAGCATATACAAGATCTTGTTGAAAATGGATTAATGTCTACAAAACGTAAAGATGTTGCTCGTAGATATATTACCTATCGACATGATCGAACCTTATCTAGACAGAGTACAATTGATAAAACGGTAATAGAAATCACAAAGAATAGAAATGAATATTGGACATCTGAAAATGCAAATAAGAATCCAAGATTAAATTCTACACAGCGTGATTATATTGCTGGCGCTGTATCATCGGATGCAGTACAACGCTATCTTATTCCAAAGGATATTGTAGATGCTCATAATGAAGGAGTAATTCATTTTCATGACGCAGATTATGCAATACAACCGATGCATAACTGCGACTTAATCAATCTTGATGATATGCTTCAAAATGGTACGGTGATTAGTGAGACGATGATAGAAAAGCCTCATAGCTTTTCTACAGCTTGCAATATTGCTACACAAATTATTGCACAAGTAGCATCTTCTCAATATGGTGGACAAAGTATATCTCTAGAGCATTTAGCTCCTTTTGTTGATGTAAGTAGAAAGAATTTAATAAAAGACGTTAAATCAGAATTAACTGAAAATGGAATTGAATTTACTGATCAACAAGTGGAGAAAATTGTTCATAAAAGATTAAAAAAAGAAATTGAAAAAGGAATACAGATCATTCAGTATCAGTTAGTAACCCTCATGACGACTAATGGCCAGGCTCCTTTTATTACAATATTTATGTATCTTAATGAAGCAAGAGATGAACAAACAAAGAAAGATCTTGCTTTATTAATTGAAGAAACAATAAAGCAGAGAATTCAAGGTGTAAAGAATGAAGATGGTGTATACATTGCACCAGCATTTCCAAAATTAATTTATGTCCTTGAGGAAGATAATATCTCTGAAGATCAGCCATATTGGTATCTTACAAAATTAGCAGCAGAATGCTCTTCAAAACGTCTGGTTCCTGATTATATATCAGAAAAAGTTATGAAAGAATTAAAAGGTGATGTCTTCACCTGCATGGGTGTGCAAAAATGCTCAGCTCATGTAAAACTGGAAGATCGCAAGCAAAAGCGGTGTGTAAATATTTTTATAATATTTATGCTAACGGTGAAACTCTTAAATAGACAATACCGTGCCGAGCCATTTTATAAAATGGAAGGTGTAGAGACTATAGAAAGCATATAGAAATATATAGCAAGTATAGTAGGATAGAGATTAGCACTATTCGAAGCATCCAGATTAGAATATAAATTCTAATAAGAGATAGTCCAAATTTAAATTGTGTAGATCATTTTTGACTCCAGACAATGAAGAACAACCAGAAGGTCTTTGTAATAAAGGTAATATAGCTAATGCCAAGAATTATAAAGAAGGATCTCATAAATACTACGGTCGCTTAACAAATTGATTAAGGCGACTTTAAACGGCGTGAACGCAAGAAAAAGCGGTGTGGGAAATGAATCCTGCTAACGGTGAAACTCCTGATAGGACAATACCGTGCATATGAATTAATATGTGTAACGACTAAAGGTGATGAGTGTAGCCTTGTAGAATAGATTTTATCACTATTCGAAGTGCGCCGCTATATACTTTTGTATATAGAAGAGATAGTCTAATCCTTATAGTAATATAAGGTAGCAAATGTTAATCAAGGTGTTTGTACTATAAATCTTCCGGATGTAGCATTTTCTTCTAAAGGAGATTTTGAAAAATTTTGGAAGATATTTGATCAAAGACTTGAACTTTGTCATAGAGCATTACAATGTAAACATAAGCGTCTTGAAGGAACTTCAACTCAGGTAGCTCCTATTCTTTGGCAGTATGGTGCTTTGGCTAGATTAGGAAAAGATGAAACAATAGATAAATTATTATATAATAATTATTCTACAATTTCTCTTGGATATGCTGGTCTGTATGAATGTGTAAAATATATGACTGGCAAATCTCATACTACAGAAGATGGAAAGAAATTTGGCCTTCAAGTAATGCAGCATATGAATGATAAGTGTGCTGAATGGAGAAAAGAAGAGCATATTTCTTATTCTCTATACGGAACGCCTCTTGAATCTACAACTTATAAATTTGCTAAATGCTTAAAGAAGCGTTTTGGAGATGATATCTTTATTAAGATTGATGGTAAAGATAGGGATTATATTACCAATTCTTATCATGTACCAGTATTTGAAAATATAGATGCTTTTGATAAATTAACAAAAGAATCTGAATTTCAAAAGCTTAGTCCTGGTGGTGCAATAAGTTATATCGAAGTACCAAATATGAGCAATAATATAGATGCACTCTTACAGGTAATCAAGCATATATACAATACCATTATGTATGCGGAGATTAATACAAAGTCTTGTTATTGTGAGTGCTGTGGATATACTGGCGATATTCCGATTGTAGATGTAAATGGAAAACTTAAATGGAAGTGCCCGAATTGTGGCAATGATGATTCTACAAAACTTGACATCGCATTTCGAGTATGTGGTAAACGCTTTTAATTTTAATACTGCCACATTTAAAAACAATAGAAATTCAAGAGAAGCCTAAACATTTTATGCATGGCGATCTTGAGCCAAGCCGATTTATATATATTCTGGGAAATTAATTTAAGAAAGGATATCATAATTGGAAATCATTAATGAAATATTAGTTGGTGATCCAAATCAAAAAGAAGTTATTATAAACAATAAGATCTATTATCCATGTGCAATCTGTGGTAGATTATCCTATCGAAAAATAAAAAGTAATGGATTGGTTTTTTGCCAAAAACATTACAATCAATTTAAAAAATATGGCCATGCTATTGATTGCAATCCTAGATGTAAAAACGATAAAAATGAAATTAGGATAGATAAAAATATTGCTTATATTGATTTATATGATGTATACGGCAATAAAAAGACTACAGCGATTGTAGATGCTGATGACGTTCCAAAAGTACGATATTCAAAATGGAGAATATCACATGGATACGTAATTACCGATAGAAAATTCACAAATCAAGTTGATTATTTACATCGGATTATTTTAGGAACAAATCAATTCGTAGATCATATAAATCATAATACAATGGATAATCGAAAAAGTAATTTAAGAATTGTCACAAAATCACAAAATCAAATGAATTGTAATTATCTTGGAGTATCTGTTACACCATCAAATGAATATTATGCACATATAAAGATTAATGGAAAGATGTTAAATCTTGGTAAGTATATTATAAAAGAAGAAGCATATTATGCTCGTTGGTATGCTGAAACAATTTTATTTGGAGAATATCAATACAATAAAAAACAAATGCCTTTGATCCCAGAACAAAGACAGAATGAAATTAAAGATTATGTAAATCGGAAGGTGCAACGACTATAATTATTGGCATAGCTTAACCAAATGAATGGAAAGTATGTAAGGAATAGTCTATTCCCATTAAATATCAGGAAACTGAGGGTACAAAAGTATCTTGGAACTGCAAAAAACGGAGCGAATCAAGGAAGAATGAACGAAATCGCCACCAGAGTAAAGCATCTAGATAATATTGAAGCTATTGGAGATTAATCTATGAAATACACATCATTAAGATCTATGGATATATCAAATGGAAACTATATTGGTTGTGCTCTATTTACACAAGGCTGTAGTATTCATTGTAAAAACTGTTTTTCAGTACAGACTTGGGATTTCAATGGTGGACTAGAGTGGACTGATAAAGAAGAATCTATTTTGTTTGATGCCTTATCTAAATCATATATTAAACGATTTAGTATACTTGGTGGAGAACCATTGGATCAAGCAAAAGATCTCTCTATATTATTGAAGAAAGTAAAGACTAAATTTCCAGATAAGACAATATGGATTTATTCTGGAAGAACTTTTGAAGATAATATAAAAGATCCGGATAAAAAGAAATGTATTGAATTATGTGACATTATGGTGGATGGACCTTTTATAGATGAGCTGAAAGATTTTAATTTGCACTATAGAGGTTCTTCTAATCAAAGAATTATTGATATTCAAAAATCGATAAAAGAAAAAAGAATTATAGAAATTAAAAATATTTAAAAAAATAAATCCGGTAGAGTATTTACTCTACCGGACCTTTTTATTTATTCAAAGACATTATTATCGTAATATCCATTTACAATTGCATTTATATAAAATACCACATCATCAGCAGATATAGGTCTAAAGAAATTTGCATCGACACCAACATCAATACCATAACGTTTAACTTTTTGTCTACCATGAATATGACCGAATAGATTAAATACTGTTGATTTATCTTTTATACAATCATTGGGTCTATGAACCAGATATAAAGTATTTACTTTATCTTTGACACTTTCGATATCTGTATTAAGATCATCAATTCTTAATGTGGTATAAGTATGAATATCGATAAAATAGCTTTCCATCTTTTTAAGTATTTTTTTATCGATTCTATAGATATCTGTAAAATCTTTATCATAATTGCCAAGTATAAGATGAATATTTCCGTTTAATTTTGGACGAAATGAATAATCGCCAAAATCACCAAGATGATATACATCGTCATTTGGTCCTATGATATCATTCCATTGGTCAACCATATAGTCATCCATTTCTTTTACGGATCTAAATGGACGCCTTGATAAGATAAGAGCTCTCTCTTGACCAAAATGAGTATCTGCTGTAAAGAAAACTTTATTCATATAATATTACCTCCTATAAATTCCATTTGTATAATCTTTAATATGCTTTACAATAGAGTCTAAAAATACTGTATAATCAGTTGTAAATACTCTTCTATTCTTATTATCTTTAGACATCATTAATTTAATATAGCTAAGTCCTTTGAATCCCTCCTCTCCATAAACGATAATACTATTGTTAGGTTTACCAACCGTAGTTGAAGTATATCTACCAAGTTCAAAACGTGTTGTTTGAGCATAGTCTCGAGTATCAGTCCAAGCTTTTTCTCTACCTGCAGCATCTGGTGTAAATAAACCAAAGATAATAATATCAGAATCTAATAAATGTGTTGTTTCGAATTTAACTTGAGCTTCTTCATTAAATTTTTGACTTTTAAAATGCCACGGATCAGCTGTAACTTCTCCCCATTGAGGACTAATTATGATTCCATTATCATCTATATTTTCTGTTTGTACCTTTATATCTTCTATAACTTTATTTCTCCAAGATTTATTACCCCGTATTGGACCTGCTAAAAATAACTTGCATTTATATCTATTATCAAATTTCGTGCTAATTGAATTTGGTTGAATAATATTCCATTTCATTTCATATCCCTCCATTAGTAATATCAAACTTAAGATTTGCTTCGCTATAATAATATAAATACTTAAGACAATAATCGTTAACCCATTTGAAATTGGTAATTTCGTCTATTTTAAATTCATCATATTTTGATAAAATCTCGTTAAAATTAATCTGTGAAAATTGTTTATAATTATTTTTATCATCTTCTAATGCTTATGCATTATGATGTATTTCGAAAATCAAATGATATGTCTGATTATCCGGAGATAGCCTCCATTTAATTAAATCATCACATAGTATTTTTACTTCTTCTAAAATTTCTCTTTCTGTTAAATCATTACATAGTGTGTTTACTTCTTTTAAAATTTCTTTTTCTGTTTCTATTGTGTTATTCATTTTGTACCTCCTATAAATTATATTATTGTCGCGGATTAAATATTAATTTAATCTCATTATTATAGTATATAATTCAAACAAGTTTTACATCTTATTAATCAAAGGAGGAATACCCCTATGAATGAAGATAGATTTATACCAGTTACCGTAACTGATATTATGAACGACAAACGTAAGAATGGGGAACATGTACATCTTACAGAATTACCGATTGATTTTTTCTCTTATAAACCAAAGCTGTTACGTACTTTAGCATTACCATCTTATGTCCATGGATATAGTCTGGCAATTCAATTTATGAGAGATTGGTTTGTAAACAAATTTCCAAAAGGATATTTTAAGACGGTTTTTATTAATGGTAAACATGTACTGTCTGATTGGAAAGCATTTAATAATTATGATATTAAACGAGAAAAACCAATGCTCTCTATTGTACCGACAGTAGAGTTTGATTATAATAGAGAAGGAATTGATCTTTATCAAGCAGACGAAAATCTATTATTAAGAACTTCCGATTACGAACAATCATTCTTTAAAGATTATGAAAAGAAACAATTTTTATATTGCCGAATGAGAGCTCTTAAAATGACCTTCAACTATCGGGTTAGAGTCAATACTAGATCAGAACAATTAGATGATTATAATCGTATGGAGTTATGGTTTAGAATTGGATCTACCCAGCATACAAGGTGTAGTGTAGATTTTCATATACCAGATGATCTAATCATTAGTTTAGCTTGTAAAGCTGGATTTGAGTTGGTAAAAGATGAAGCAGAAAATAGAATGTGCATTCAGAAAAAAGATATTTGTGATCTGACAAATTATCTGAATAAGCATAGTGATTTACCGATTCTATATAAGTATAGAGGAATAGATCAGAAACCTGGATTCTTTATGAGAGTTGATGATCTTTATACTCATATATCTTGTCTAGATCATTTACAAATAAATGATGGAGATCAGGTTGGTAAATTATATGATAATTTTGATATAGAAATGGCTGCTATATTGACAATACCAATTCCACATTTCTTTGCTTTATTTCAAGAAGATTATATCAATCGTACATTACGAGTAAGAGATCCAGAGCCAAACGATTTAACGATGTATACGATTAATCCATTTCAGATTCCACCTACTGATGAACATGGTTGGGCACAATTTGCTCTTACTAGTTATATGACGGATAAGATGGAAAAAGAAATTGATGTAAGCTCTATCTTAATGGGCGGTGGTAATATCACTACTGTAATTGATTACAGTATTCGCAATGGAATTGATCCAAGATTATTTATCAATACTCATATCTACTTATCCGATATCTTTGATGCCAGTAAAGAAGTACCATTTGAAATTGACTATGGTAAGAAGATGATTTATCTTACTAAGCCAGTAGATGAAGAACAGGTATTGAATCTTGTATTTTATGCAGATAAGAAATATATTAATGATACAATTATTACAATAGAAGGATTAAATTCTTCTCGTATCAACGATCAAAAAACAGACTAAATATACCAGAGGTCTATATAGACCTCTGGTTTTATTAATATAATTGTACCCAAGAACCAAAACTTGATGAAGTGAAATTACGTTTATATAAATATATATTAAGCAATATAAAAACAATAGACATTTAAAGTTCCTATTGTTTGTCCTGCTGAACCATACATCCAAAGTTGTAATTTACCGTTTCCGTCCATACTTATCCACATACCATTACTTACACTTTCCCAATACTGTATACCAACAGAAACTATATTTTCTATTGATGTACCAAATATATCGGACATAGATCCAAATGTATAATAACTACAACTTCCTCTAGTGCTGGAAGTGGTAATATTGTTGAATGTTTTTACTACACGTTTTAATAATGGCTGTTTCCCAGCTAAGCTTGTGTTATATTTTGTATAGAATTATAATTGACTGTAAGTCTTATGACTTACAGTCTTATATATTGTCTAACACAAGAATCGGAGATTTTTATATTTCGCATGAAAAAACTACTAATGGTGATAATATATTAACTGGTACAAATGCATATCAGGCTTTTATACTTTTTGGGCAAGGCGGAATTTTAGGATCATTTAATCTTATGAATGGCAGAAGTTTAGAGAGTAATATTTCTGATATATCTACTTCTGGTGGATCTAATTTTTTAACCTTTACTGTTACGGGCACATTTACAGTAACTATTACTACATCTTCTTCAAAACGATTTGTTATTATGTCTCGTTATCCTTTTACGATATCTTAAATTACTCCTGTAGAGTTGTATACTCTACAGGGATTTTACATTTAAATAATTCTAGAAAGGAGGAGATCCAATGGGTAAATTTATTAATACTACTTATCAGAACGCTGTCGATAGTATTACAAATATGAATAAGGATTTGATATCGAATCCTTTCTATCTGTTTAATAATAACAAACCAACCAAAGTAACTTATTATAATATTTGTCTTGATAAGTCAACACTAGATCCAGGATCTGAATTAGCATATACCAATATTGGCGATAAATCTCCATTACGATTTAATGTAATACATGATATGTATATTTATCAATTCCCTAGAATTGAGGTTAATCTGGAAAATGGAGATTTTGGACAAGAGAGCTCTCCGATTGAAGGAGAATCTTATATCCTTCCGAACACCATTAAACCAATGGAAGGAGATTATTTTGAAGTAGAGCATATTAAAGATCGGAAATGGTTATTTAGAATTAATAGTGTTGATCTTGATACATTAGATAATGATAATAATGTATGGAAGATCAATTGGTCTCTAGATCGTGGAGATAATAGAGAAATATTAAAGAATGTCGTAAATAATTTTGAATATATTATTTCTCCTGAAGGAACTAATACAAAAGCTGTAGTAGAATTATCGGATTATCAATTTGCTTTAGAATTGGATAATTTTACTTCTAGTTTGAGAGAATATTTTAAAGATCTCTTTTATGATGAGCATGTACAGACTTTTACATATAAATGGTATAATGAATCTACGATGGTAGATCCATTTAGTATAGAGTTTATACAGAGAAACGATCTACTATCAGATAGTGAGAATCAATACTGGTATGTAAAACAGCAGGTTGTATTACCAAAGACATTTGCAATTGACTATAATCGTTCTATTTTTATGGCTTTTGAAAAACATGATAAAGATTGCATTATGAATTATCAATACCAATCACAAGCAGATTATATTGATGATGCAATTTCTATATTTGCGACCAGATATGAACCTTATTTTGCATTAAATTATAAGACCTATTATTTTGATACCAATACTCCGACCACACCAAAAGGAATTATACCAGTCTTATCAGAAGATTTCATTCTTCATATTGCTACCGGAGAATTATATACAAAAGAAGATGATGAAAAGAAATTGTATTTAAATACGATTATCAAATGGTTTAAGAATGATAAGATTACAAAAGAAGATCTTTGTCATATTAAATGTATTGATTTAAATACAACAGAAGAGATTTATTATCATCTCTTATTCTTAATTTTTGTATTGGATCAATATACAAAACAATTATTAAGCAAAGAAAATTATTATAGTGATGCACAAGACTATAATAATTATACCCAAAAATGTCCTTGTAAGAATGTAGACGAGAAAAAATAAAAATGATCCAGTACTCTATATAGAGTACTGGACCTTTCTATTACATTTTAAACATCAGATTTGGATCTTGTTCAATCATAGTATGAAAGATCTTATCCAAAGCTTTATAAACCATTTCCAATCGAACATCGATTTTTTGTGCTACATTTACATCCAATGCTGTTTTAATATCTTCAAGAAATTCTTTTGCAGCGTTGAATAATATATTATAGCTACATTCTTGATCCATAAGAATAGAATCAATTCTTGTCTTACTATAATATTCAGGAGTCTTATACATATAAGTATTCTGAGCATAAAATCCAGATAACGCTCGTATCCCTCTTAAAATTTTAATGAAGTTAGCACATTCTCTATCTGATGATTTTTCATCATCTGATTGAATCTCTCCTAGTGCATCATAAGCTGCAAAGCAGAGATCATATGATAATTCATAAATGTTATCATAAAAAGAACTGTAAAATATAGCATCATGAGTATCCTCTAATTTTGATATTTTCTGATAGTATGACATAAATTGCCAGTAATACATATCAAAAATATCACTTATTTCCCTTATATAATTTTTAGAATTCATAGATAAGATCCTCCCCTCATTTTAAAAATATTTATCAAGCAATTCATGATATCTTCAAATGATTGATTTTCAAAATCAAGCTTTTGAATTTCATAAAAAAAGTTTCTCGCAAATGCATTCGAGATTTCGGATGTAAAAATATATTCAGCCATTTTACCTATTGACTCTTGGAGCTCTTCAATATTTTCTTTGAACTCATTAGAGT
>Ga0256404_1008331_pt1 | contig 15655 bp, 13 predicted proteins | sample RumenRJG_01DNA_FD_185990 | JGI IMG/M metagenome (GOLD analysis project Ga0256404, IMG submission 185990) | Bovine rumen microbial communities from Lethbridge, Alberta, Canada - RJG_01 | ecosystem: Host-associated > Mammals > Digestive system > Stomach > Rumen | place: Canada: Alberta | collected...
ACTGAACAACAAGATTAAAGTTGCAAAACGAATTGGTTACGGTTACAGAAACGATGATTATTTCTTTTCTTTAATCCGATACTTATCTATTCCTGCACTTTAATCCCCTAAAATTCTGTGAAGAACCAAGAATTTTGCAAATTACTTCCGTTTGATTATCAGGCAGTTGACCGCGAAGGACTTCTAAAGCAACTTGGAATCACTATGAAGCTTACGGAATCGGTTCTTGAAGATGAAGGTATGCATGTTTTTGAATGGTGGGGCGGAGAATATCGTCCGTTAGAAGAATTGATAGCGGAGATGGACGAAGTGAAAAAGAACAACAGGGAATAGTTTGATTAATTCCAATTTGTCGATTTGTTTCGAAACTGAGAATCCATCGACAGCGGACACTGATCATCAAAAAACAAGACCACGGCTTTATGTACTGACCCCCATTGTTTGGACACGATGGGGGTTTTAAAATGAATAAACTTACAAAAGAGCTAAAAGCAGAAATTTACAAAAGAAAAAAAGAGGGCGTGAAAACAGCAGATTTATGCCGAATATATTCAATCAATCATGCGGATCTTAAATATCTAATTCGGTTAGTAGACACCCATGGTTTAGGTGTGTTGAGCGAGGGAAAACAAAAGTATCCCAGGGAGACAAAAGTACAGGTTGTTGAGGATTATATCACCGGAAATGAGTCTCAAAGAGAAGTAGCTATTCGGCACAAGTTGCCCAATTCCACTCTAATAAAAGCATGGATTAAAGAATATAAAGAATCCGGGTGTGTTATTCTAGAGAAGAAGAAAGGACGACCACCCATGAAGGAGAAAAAGCCTAAAATTGAGAAACCATATGAGGAAATGACAGACGCAGAGAAGATAGCTTATCTGGAAAAGCGAAATCTCTATCTGGAAGCAGAGGCAGAATACTTAAAAAAATTACATGCCGTGGTTCAGGCAAGGAAAGCTCGACAACAGAAGAAAAAGTAAGTGTTGTGAAAGAACTACGGCCAAAATATGAGCTGCTGATTTTATTGGAGATATCTGGTTTACCGCGATCCACTTATTACTATTGCCTGAGCAAGGTGGATAAAGACGAAAAAAATCTTTCTCTAATAAACAGAATAAAAGAATTATTTGCGCTGAACAAAGGAATGTATGGGTACCGAAGGATAACGGCGCAATTAAAAAACGAAGGACATAACGTAAACCACAAAAAAGTGCAGCGACTGATGCGTAAAGAAGGGCTAATCTGTGCCCAACGCAAGAAACGGAAGTACAGCTCTTACAAGGGGACCGTGGGGAAGATTGCGGACAATCTTATCCAACGTGACTTTACAGCCGAACGTGCCAACGAGAAATGGTTTACAGATATAACTGAGTTTCATTTAAACAACCAAAAGTGCTACTTGTCCCCAATTATGGATGCTTATGGACAAGAAATAATATCCTGGACAATTTCACTCTCTCCTAACCTAGAGCAGGTGCAAGACATGCTTGAAAAAGCATACATGGCGAATCCTGATACAAAAGGGACGATTCTTCATTCTGACCAGGGGTGGCAGTACCAGCACGAAAGCTATGTTAAGAGCCTGGAATCTCATGGCATAAAGCAAAGCATGTCCAGAAAAGGCAACAGCATGGATAATGGCCTAATGGAAAACTTCTTTGGTGTCCTCAAGTGTGAAATGTTTTATGGGCAGGAGTCTAAATACAAAGATATCTTTGACTTAATGCAAGCTGTTGATTCCTATATCCACTATTACAACGAAGACAGAATAAAAGTAAAACTGAAAGGACAAACTCCTTCTCAGTTCAGGAGTTTGTCCTTCTAGAATAATTAAATTATATGTCCAAGTTTTGGGGTGCACTACAGCTAGGCGGGTGGATGTTTATTTCAGTGTCAGCTCAGGGCAGGAGAGCCGAATCGTAAACGATCAGGTCGATATCCTTCTCCGACTTCTCGTAGACGCCCACTATGTGATAGAGCACTTCGTCCGATCTGGACAGCGTTATCTTCTCTCCGATCTCATAATCTTTCCTGTCCAGCGGGGCTCCTTTCAGGGTGCTGCTGGTGACGGTTATGCCCTGAGGTTTTCCGGGGAGATACAGGTCCAGATCCACTTCGTTCCTGTCGGTGAACACGTAGTATTCGTCCAGCTCGGAGTTGTATCTCACGGTGTACTCGCTGCTCTCCAGGATCAGCATCCTGTTGCCTCTGTTTCCGCCTGACATCACTCCCCACAGCACTATCAGCACCAGCAGGGCGATACGGAATATCTTATTGCCCGTTATCTTCTCCAGTGTCAGCCACTCCTTGGCTTCCTTCAGCTTTTCCAGTTTTCCCCAGACGGTCTCATCCCAGGCGGCCTGTCTCTCTTTCTCCGAGAACTCATTTCCGCAGGAGGAACAGTACTTCGCGGTGACGAGGTTCTCTTTTCCGCATTCAGCGCACTTCATCTCATCCTCCTCCTTACGCCACGAAGTCTTCCGCCACGTACCAGACGCCGTCTATCTCCACCAGGACGAACCTGTATTCTCCCGGTCCGGCGTACTGGCCGTTGCCGTTGGGCACCACGTCGTGCTTGATCATCTCGGCGACGGTATACCCTTTGGAGAGGAGCTCCTTTCCCAGATCCGTGGAGGGATCGTTGAGCACCATGCTGTCACGGTCTATGGAGTAGTCCCACTCCTCCAGGCCCTGGTCGTAGATGTATTCGTGCCTGCCGGTGCCGTACTGAGAGGGGAGCTGATATGTTTCAGGCCTTTCCGGGATCTCGCCCTGGTAGCCTCCGTTGGCCCAGCCGATATACGGGTCGTCCTCCACGGTCCAGTAGAAGACGGATTCCTTGTACAGATCCACTGCATCGTATACTTCGTCCCTGATCCTTTCGATCTCCGTCTCGTCGGTGATATCGGATGTCCCGGACCCCTGTCCGGAAACAGGGCGCTCACCGGACCTGACGGTATCGTAGCTGACATGAGGCCTGTTCGCGGCCACGTAGGTCACTACCGCTATGACCGTAAGCAGCAGGATCAGGCCGTAAAGACGGCTCATGAGCCAGTTTTTGATGATATTGAAGAGAGTGTCGTCTATCTCCCCGCGGATGGTCTCCTTTGTGTTCTTCCAGAGGAACACCTTGAAAAGGTTCTCCTTATCGTCCTGCACTTTTTTACATACAGGACAGATAGCGGATCCCTCCGCAAGCGGAGATCCGCAGTATATGCAGTATGCCCGATCAGCCATATGTATGTTTTCTCCTGGATCGCAATTTAAACGTTGCCGATAACTATTATACAAAAAAGAAGAGCCGGAAGAATGACCTTTTGCGGCAGTTCAGACCGAGAGGCGTGCGGGAAGAGGCGCTCCGGTACTGACAGCCATACGATCAAACAGTAAAAATGACTGTATTTGTTTTAATTTCTGACATTAAAATCGGGAAAACATCGTGCGTGACTGTTTTCTGTGTGATAGAATATAATTTAGTGCAGTTTGGGCAAACAGACGCCATACTGCCGGCATCGGATATCGGAGGAGATCATGACAGACAGGGAAGTTAGACAGCTTACACGAGCACAGCTGATCTCGCTGCTCGCGGAGGTCACCGGTGAGAACGAGGAACTGAAAGCGGAGATCTGGCGCCTCAATGAAGAGGTCGGGAAACTGACAGTAACAAATGCGAAACTTGAGCGCCTGGAAAAGATCTCGCTGAATATCCTTTACAGGATCTGCTATCCGAACGGCAGAAAGGGAGGAAAGACCGGCCCTGCCGCATCAGGGAAAGAGGACAGTCCCTCCTCCGAAGATAAAACGGAAGGCTCAGCAGACCGGGAGCATACCGATGGAAGAGAATAAAGAGATCCCGGTCCACGACCGGCCTACAAAAGAACAGCTGGACACGGAGCGCGACAGACTGGACTACCGCAGACGGTTCGGCAATGCATTGAAGGGGACCGTATTTACCCTTATAACCGTATCGGCAGTTGCGGTGCTGGTCGCGGTGCTGCTGCTTCCCGTGCTGCAGATCTACGGGTCGTCCATGACGCCCACTCTCTCGGAAGGACAGATCGTCCTTTCCGTCAGGGGAGGATCCCTCTCCACAGGAGATATAGTGGCGTTCTACTTCAACAACAAGATCCTGGTCAAGCGCGTGATCGCAGTGTCAGGGCAATGGATAGATATCGACAGCGGCGGAACCGTCTATGTTGACGGACAGCACATAGAAGAGCCGTATGTAAACGAACCGTCTCTCGGCGAATGCGACATAGAGATGCCGTATCAGGTGCCGGAAGGGCGCCTGTTCGTTATGGGAGATCACCGCAGCACATCGGTAGACTCACGCAGCACCGCCGTGGGCTGCGTAGCGGAGGAGCAGATCGTCGGACGGATTGTGTTCTGCGTATGGCCGCTGCGGGACTTCGGCAGGGTCGACTGATCAAATAACAGCATTATTTTCCGAAGGAGGCCGTGATGAACGGTTTTAGTCGGAAAAAGAGAATACACAGCCTCTGGAAGCGCATCGTTGCGGCGATGTGCTGCGTCGTCGTGTTCATAACTACGTACGCGATGATCCTTCCGGCAATAACTCTGGACAGTGAGACGGCGGAAAACGAACCCGGCATCACTGTTACCGCCGACGCGGAGACCTCAGCGGTCTCAATGACGGAAGAGGATCCCGCCGCGGAAGGAGAAACGGAGCCCGCAGATGCGGAGCAGCCGGACATCGGATCTGAGGCGGGACCCGCGGACAGCGGAACTGAACCTGTGAAGGAACATGCAGAGACCGTTCCGGCAGAGGATGAATCTGCGGATCCGGAGAATACAGAGCCGGAGAACACAGAAACGGAGAAGACTGCCGCGGATCCTGAAGAGACTGAACCGGAGCCCGGAGCCCCGGAGGAAGAGGACGGAGCTCAGATCGCCGATCCGGAATACCGTCCTGCCTGCAGCCTCAGAGCCAGAGCCGGCGATGTGCTGGTCAGCGTGGAGGCGCCGGAAGGCGCGTTCCCGGCGAATGTGGTCATGGAAGCCGTGATCATAGAGGACGAGACGGTTCTTTCCGCTATCGCTGATACGGTGGAAGGAAGGGTCAGGGCGATCCAGGCGGTCGACATCACGTTCTATGATGAGAACGGCGCCGAGATACAGCCCGCGATACCCATCACCGTCACCATGAGCTCTGAGGTCACGGAAAGGGCAGAGGAGATACAGGTCATTCATGTGGACGAAGACCTGAACACGGAAGTCGTCAGCGAAGCGGAGACCAGAGAAGACAATTGCGTGGAGTTCAGCGCAGGGGATTTCTCGGTCTACGCCATCGTGGAGTACGAGACGATAACAGGTCTTTATCTCACTTCCGACGGCAGCACTTATGAGGTGACAGTCAGATACACGGAGGAAGCGGGGATACCGGACGGCGCCGAGCTGCATGTTTCCGAATTGACGGAGAACGACGCAGGATACAGCTACTATCTGTCCCGGACGGCGGACGCCCTCGGCGCGCAGAATGCTTCCATCAGCTACATCAAACTTCTGGATATAGAGATCACCGGCGCTGACGGGGCAAAGAAAGAGCCAACGGCGCAGGTGGATGTTTCCGTGCGCCTCATCGACAGGGCGGAGACCGGAGACCCGGCTCATGTCGTCCACTTCGGTGAGAAGACGGAGGAACTCGGCAGTTCTTCCGACGGAGACATTGTCAGCTTCTGCACGGACGGGTTCTCGGTCTACGCCATCGCGGACGTGCAGGATCCGTCGGAACTGGACGGGCACTCTTTCGGGATAATCAACACGGTGGACGGCACAAAACCGTCCGGGACAGCTGTGCTGGCTGAGTCAACCGGAGATAACCTTGACCGTCTTAAGGGAAAAAGCACGACCGTCAGAGTAGATGTCGTCAGCAGAGATTCAAATGTCTATATACCTAAGGACAGCGACATAACGATGTGGACGTTCAGTTCGTGCGGGGACGGAAAGTATTACATCACCGCGGACGTGGACGGCCAGCTCAGATACCTGAGGATAAGCTCGGACGGCGTATATCTCACAGACGCGGACTCGGCTGTGAACGATGAGGACTGCAGGATATCTGTCACAAAAAACAACAGCACCGGAAGCAACGCAGGGAAGTTCAAATTCAGCACGGGAAACGGAACGCTACAGCTCAGCGGAGGGAATTTCAGGCGTGCACGTACCAATGAGAACGGCAACGCAGTATGGATGAGCTTCGCGGAGCTGTCGAACCTCAACGAGGACGACTTCGTCACATATACGGCGCAGAAAGTAAGCGTTTCCGGAAAAGTGAACGAAGACGGCACCATCGACTATGACGTCGAAGACGGCGATAAGGTGATCCTTTACACACGTATCTGGAATGAGCAAGCACTGAGATACGATTACTACATCATAGACTACGACGGAAAACTGGTTAAGGCGTACGAGGGAGGAGATACCATCTCCTGGGTCGGCAGCAAAGTCAACACGATGCTGTGGGATTTCACGGAGTACCACTACGACGACGGCAAGCCGAACTATTACTACGAACTGCAGAACTCATATTCCGGCAAATACATCGCGCCGCAGGTATCCGGGACGGGATTCCTCTCCGACGACACGATCGGCGTGAACCTGAACGGACGACGCTATAACGAGTACTACACCACGATCCTCGCCTGGGACGATCCATATTATGACTACGCTTCTCTCAAGGTGCAGGATAAACAGCTGATATCCGCGCCTATGGCCAGAGCGGACGACTTCTACTTTGCCATCATGACTAAGGATGAAGGATCGTCCGGAAATGAACCGACGCCTGTGGCGACGATCGATCATACAGCCTTCGGCATAACGCTGAAGATGCAGGACTACGGGAATATCACGACAGGCGATGTCAACCGTTCCAAGGATCAGTATGACATCCTCGGAGATACGGACTATGTACAGTGGACCGGCACGCCGGGTCTTGTGGCCAGGAATCTCGGCGACGACGGTTATCCGGTCACGACAGATAAGGTAGCCCAGGAGGATTACCTAAAACACAAAACGTTAAAAGGATCACCCGAAACATCTCTCGCAGCATTATACAGTGATGCGTTGACTGTCAATAACAACTTCCTGCTCAGCACATACAATGAGACAGGGTATTTTGAGTATGACTCTACGCAGAACTTCGCCCACCTGATAATATCTGCGGACGACTACTGGTACGGCAAGGACCGCCCCGGCGGCGGGACTTACGGCATCGGCGATTTCGTCGTATACGACGAGCTGGCCACCAGTAATGAAGGAAACAAGGATACACTCAGGCACGGTCAGTTCCTGCCCTACAACGACATCATGGTCAAAAATTCCAGCGGTGAGTGGGTGCCCAGGAACTATTCGGCCAAATACGTCAACGAGATGGATATCCATGCGCAGCCGCTGTCATCTCTCGATCCGAGAAAAGGCGAGTCGCTGTACGAGATCCCGTATTCCATAGGGAGGACGGCTCCGGGTTACGTTGACCACTTCTTCGGAATGGAACTGTCCGCAAGCTTCATGCAGAATGAGAACGGCCTGGACGCGTGGGGACACGACCTGATATTCGAGTTCTCCGGGGACGACGACTTCTGGCTCTATATAGACGGCATGCTGGTGCTGGATCTCGGCGGAATACACTCCGCCCTGGACGGCAGCGTCAACTTCCGCACGGGCGAAGTCGTCGTAAACGGAAATCACACGGACCTGCGCACGGTGTATAAAGAAGCGTACATGGAAAATAATCCGGATGCATCCGAAGCGGAAGTCAATGAATGGCTGAACGGCATCTTCAAGGACGGCGGCACCGTTTTCAGGGATTACACGGGACACACCATGCGCATGTTCTACATGGAGCGCGGCGCGGGTGCGTCCAACCTCCATATGCGCTTCAACCTGGCGCCATATGTGGACGGCGAGGTTTTGCTGGAGAAGGAAGTCACCGGCACGGAGAACGTCGACATGACGTTCCCGTTCCAGATCTGGTTCAATGATGAGTTTTCCGATTTCATCACTGCGAAAGGAAACGGCGACTACGGAGTTACGGTCACCGATGCTCAGACCGGAGAGAACGTGCCGTACCAGGCATATTATTCTGCCGGCGGCGTCACATACAATGACGTCTTCTTCCTGAAACCGGGGCAGACGGTCTCGATAAAACTGCCGGGCGAAGATACCGAGTATTACATAAAGGAATGCGCTCTGGATACGTCGGTGTTCGACCAGGTCACTGTCAACGGCGATGAGCTGGAAGCGGATGAAGAGAATCCCAGGGATTTCAGCATTGAGGATACGACGGTCGCCAGACGCAAAAAGATCATATATGAGAACCGTGTCAGCGACAACGCCCTGAGAGACCTCCATATAACCAAGAGACTCTGGCAGGACAACGAAAAGACGGATGAGATCTTCAGCGGAGATGGAGACGACAGAGACAATACGGAATTCAAGTTCCGCGTGTATATCGGCACCGATGGCAACGGAAACTATGAGGTATACAACACCGGGAAGTATTACGTGAAAGACCCGCAGGGTCATTACTGCGTATATGAGAACGGCGGATTTGTCTCCACGGGAAAGACGGATCTTTCAGATCTCGACACTACGGTCCCGGACGGAGAGTGGAAGAGCGAGAGGGAAAAAGCGACGTTCTACTCGTCTCCCGGCGGAGCGATAGACAAGATAAGAGCAGGGTACACCATAGAGATACCGGAACTGCTTCCGGGAACACCCTTCAAGATAGAGGAGCACAGCGGTGAGATCCCCACCGGATACAACCTGCTGGGCTACACGCTCACGGACGGACCGTATTCCTCTGAAAACCAGGGAACGGAAGAAAATACCGGAACGGTCAGCGCGGACGGGGAAGACACGGTATCCGTCCACAACCAGCACGGATTCGGTCTTAAGATGGATAAGGTCTGGTCGGACGCCGCGTTCATGTCAATGCATGATCCCGTCTACTACGCGGTCTACCTCACGGGCAGCGATACGCCGCTGGAAGGCTCCGTGAGAAAGCTGGAGCACCCGGCGACGTCGCTCAAGTGGTTCTTCCCGAGCCTGGCGGCCGGCAAGACGCTCAACGACTACGAAGTCTATGAAGTGATCCTGGAAGGGAACGAAAACGATTTCACAGTCGATCCTTCCACAGGCGCTGTAAGCGGGTACACCGGGATCGAAAGGATAGACGAACCAGGAACGATAGAGGTCTGGGCAGAGGGAAATGCCCACGGATATGCCGACACTTACATATACGATGTGAGCTACGAGCGCGAGACGCTCACTCCCGAGCAGATCGCGGACAACGTGAACTCCCGCACCGACACGGTATACAACTCCCGCACCGGCATCAGGATCGTGAAGACGGACATGGATGACAATCCGCTCGCCGGAGCGGTGTTCGAACTGGAGTGGACAGACCCAGACGGAGAGGTCCGGAAGAAGAGGTTCACGTCGGATGATAACGGGCTTGTGATGGTCGCTTACCTGAAGACTGACACCGATTACGTGATCAGGGAGATCGCGGCGCCGTACGGATACCGCACATGGATCTTCGGCGATATCACCCTTAAAGTCGACAGCAGCGGGCAATTGCTGGTCACTGTCCCGGAGGGCAGCGATGCCGGGGCGTACACGGTGACTCAGGTCGAGGAACCTACTCCGGATAACATGTCGACGCTCACAGTCAGGAACAAGCCTTCGGCTCTCAGAGCGGTCAAGGTCGATCTTGACTCGGGACTTCCGATGAAGGATGTGACATTCTCGCTGTACAGAGAGGTACACGAAGCGGAGACCGGCAATCCGATGCCGGACTACACGCCCATGGAGGGATACGAGGAACTGGTGACCGATTCTGACGGCATCATCCCGAAGATCGTCCTCAGAAACTCTGACAATCCCGACGGACTCAGACCCGGGGTCTACTATCTGAGAGAGACTCAGACGCCTTCCAGATACGACCCGCTCGGATACGACATAAGGATAACGATCTCCTCTACAGGAGAGATAACGCTGGACAAGGCCAGGAGACCGGAACAGACAGGATCCTGGACGATCAGCGATATGACTGAAGATCTGGCCGAGATCACGGAGGGAAGCAACGGGTATCTGATAACCGTGAAGAACCATCCTAAAGACCCGGTGAGGATCCGCAAGGTGAACACCTCAGGCAACACGCTCAGCGGAGTCGCGTTCAGCCTGTACAAGGCGGGCCAGATAGGCAGCGACGGAAAGCCCAAAGAAGGGGAGATACCCATACTGAGCGGAACGACTGCAGAAGGTCTGTTCAATATGGGAGGACTCGAGGAGAATACGAGCTACTACCTCTTCGAGACGGCGACACCGGACGGATACCGCTTGCCGGACTACCCGGTGCTGATCAACTCCGTCGGCGCTGACAATATAACAGCCTCCATGAACGGAGCGCCTCTCGATGCGCAGAAGATCACAGAAGACGGAAACAGCGTATGGGAGATAACGGTCATCAACTATAACAGCATAGAGCTCCCGGAGACCGGAGGACCGGGCACGGCGCTCTTCCATACCGCAGGCGCGGCATTGTCCGGTATCCCGGCTGCGGCGCTCATCTCCAGGAAGCGAAAGCGGACAAAAGGGAGGGCGGGACCATGAAACGGAATGCATATCCGGCGTCGGTCCCGAGAGGGTCCCCCGGAAGAGAAAACCCAACGATATCCCGGATAAACGTTCATAAAACAGATATTGATACAAGGATGAAACCAATTATGAAACAGATAAAGAAGATCATGGCAGTCATGATGATCATGGCGGTGCTCGCAACGGTCAGCTTCCCCGCATTCGCGGCGGACGGAGACAAGAACGACAGCATCACCGTAAAAGGCGCAAAGACCGGCGAAACATACGATTTGTACAAACTGTTCGACCTTACGGTAAACGATGAGGCCGAGCCCATGGCTTATTCCTATACAGTCAATGAGTACTGGGAAGACTTCTTCGCGGAAGGCGGCGACGGTGCCGGGTTAATTACTGTCGAGGACGGTTACGTTACTGCGATCCCGGATGCGGATGCCGCGGCTCTTGCCAAGGCTGCCGCAGCGTGGACGGGAAAGCCCGAAGCGACACAGTCTGTTACGGTAGCCGAAGGCGATACCGTCGTGGTATTCTCCGGACTGGAAGACGGTTACTGGCTGATCACTTCCACGCTTGGGACTTTCGCAATGACCGAGACCACACCCGATAAGGTAGCTGTAACGGTCAACGAGAAAAACCTGGAAGACACGATAGAGAAGGAAGTAAAGGAAGATTCCAGCGGCAAATATGGTGAGAGCAACGATGCTCAGATAGGCGATACAGTGGAATTCCAGTCCACTGTGAAGATCGTCAAGGGCACCCGCAATGTGGTCGTCCACGATAAGATGACGGACGGACTGACATATACGGCGGGAAGCGTCGCCATAGACGGACTGACAAAAGGCACCGAGTATACAGTTAATGAACCACCGGCAGACAGAGACACGTTCGACATCGCTTTCGATCAGGAATGGATCGACGGACTTGATTTCGGCGATGACGGTTTTAAGGAATTCGTGATCACTTATACAGCTGTCATAAATGAGAATGCTGTTGTGACAGATGAGGACGTCACCGCGATCGTCAATCAGTACAACAAGACGCATGTCTCATTCGGCGACGGAACAGACAGCGAAGAAGACAGCACCACGACTACAACGCACAAGTTCAGCGTATACAAGCATGCAACTGGTTCTACAGATTATCTTGCTGACGCAGTGTTCTATCTCAAGAAGAACGACAAAGTAGTCAAGCTGGTCAAACTTGATTACAACAATTACAGAGTCTCGAACGGCGACGAAGAAGGAGCGGTGGATACCTTCACGACGGTAGCCAGCGGAGATATCGTGATCTGGGGCGTGGACTCGGATGACGATTACAAGCTGGAAGAGATCACGCCTCCGTCCGGATACAACAAACTGAACGCAGAAGTTACAGTTGAAGTCGATGCCGATAACGTGACCAGGATCGATGTCGAGAACAAATCCGGCAACGAGCTGCCTTCCACCGGCGGCATCGGAACCACTCTGTTCTATGTCATCGGAGGCATCATGCTCGCCGGAGCAGTGATCATCCTTGTGGCACGCAGACGCGCAGGTCAGCAGTGATCCGGACACAGAGCAAAACAGTCTTATGAACAACAGCTTCCTGCCGCGCTTTTCGCGCGCGGCAGGAAGCCGGGATATCAGATCCGACCGCTGTTTCTTTTTTCGGAGGAGACACCGGTGAGATCTGATACAGAGGAGTATGCTCATGCAGTGGTGGAAGAAGAACAGCACTACGGTACTGCTCATCCTTATAGCAGTCGTCGGGGCAGGCCTTATGGTCTATCCTGCCTTTGCCGACTGGTGGAACGGATTCCATCAGACCAGGGCGGTGGCCACATATACCGCGGTCACCGGCAGCATGGCAGATGAGAAGTACGGCGAGATACTCAGGCAGGCGGAGGAGTACAACGCAGCGCTCGCAGAGACGGGCATACGCTGGATAATGACGGAAGAGGAGAAGGATGAGTATGCCTCCGTGCTGGACGTGACGGATTCAGGCATGATGGCGTATATCGATATACCCAAGGCGAACATCAGACTGCCGATCTATCACGGAACACAGGAAAAAGTGCTCCAGGTGGCTGTGGGACATCTGGAGGGCTCCAGTCTTCCGGTCGGCGGAGAAGGCACGCACTGCATGCTTTCCGGCCACAGGGGACTGCCCAGCGCGAGGCTGTTCACGGACATAGACAAACTGACCGAGGGAGATACGTTCACGTTGACGGTCCTGAACAGGACGCTGACCTATGAGGTGGACCAAATACGCATAGTACTGCCGTATGAAGTGAACGACCTCAGGATAGAACCGGGCATGGATCTGTGCACGCTCGTAACCTGCACGCCCTACGGGGTGAATACCCACAGGCTGCTGGTGCGCGGTCACAGGGTGGAGAACGCCCGCGGAGAAGTGAGCGTGATAGCAGATGCGCTTCAGATAGAACCTGTCTATATAGCGCCTTTCATAGCGGTGCCGCTGCTGGCGCTGCTGCTTGTGTACTTTTTGATAACTACCGGCGTCTCCGGACGCCGCAGAAAGAATATGATCAGGATCGGAGAACAGGTCGGGAAATGAGACCGGTCACTGCAAAACAGAAGATCGCGGTACTGCTGCTGGCGCTCCTGCTGCCGGTCATCGCTGCTGCGCGGGTATACGCGGCGCAGACGATAGACCTCGGCAGGGATGACGGCACCATCTCGCTGGATATGGTCTTCTACGGGCGCGGGGAGGAATACCCCATGTCCGGAGGAGAGATGAGCCTGTATCTCGTGGGCCCCGCCGCGCTGACCGACAGCGGATACTACTTCGATACGGAGAACGGACGGTTCGCCGGCACGGAAGAGGCGAAGAAGATATCGGCGATGGACAGTGATGAACTGTCCAGAAACAACGCAGAGCTTGCCCGTACGCTTACTGAGAAAGCCTCCACCATGAAGGCTGACCGGACGGCGGTGATATCCGATGGAAAGGTGACGTTCAAGGGACTGAAGCCCGGACTGTATCTGATCGCGATGACCAAAGCGGATGATACAGGGGCCACGATCACTCCGTTCATGATGTCTCTGCCGGATGAGAACGGCAGCTATGATATCTCCGCGAGACCGAAACCGGAGATAGAGCCGCCGGCTCCGGAACCGCCGGAAGAGCCGGAAGACGACATTCCGAAGACCGGACAGCTTTGGTGGCCCGTCCCGGTCATAACCGCCCTGGGAGCGCTGCTGATCGCTGCCGGTGTAACGCTGCGCAGACGAGGCAGCAATACCTTATGAAGAGGGCGGGAAACATCTGCATCATACTGGGGCTGCTGCTGATAACGGGAGCCCTGGTTTTGTTTATCCATAATGTCGCTGAGGCGGCAGAAGCCGGTAAAGCGGCGGAGACGGTGAGACAGACGCTCACGGAGGCCATTTCAGGAGCAGAGGACGAGCCTTACGGGGATGTCGCATGGAATCCGGGAGGATGGGAAGGGGACGGCACGGTCGCCCCGAAGATGCCCGTGTCCGTGGTGGACGGCAGGAGCTATATAGGCATCATAGAGTGTCCGTCGGCGGACATCTCGCTGCCGGTGCTGGCGGAATGGAGCTACGATGACCTTAAGATCGCGCCGTGCAGGTACTCGGGATCGGTCTATACAGACGACGCCGTGATCTGCGCCCACAATTACATCACACATTTCGCTTTTCTTCTGCGGCTCGGGATCGGGTCGGACATCTACTTCATGACCGTGAACGGTGAAGTGTTCCATTACGTGGTCTCCAACAGAGAGACGCTGAGACCGACTGAAGTGGAAAAGATGACGGATCCCGGACAGGACTGGGATCTGACGCTGTTCACATGCGACTACGGCGGACGCACGCGGTGCGCCGTGCGCTGCGTGAAAGCGGACGCAGAGTAAGACATGCCCTGCGCGGAGCGACGCGAGGATGAGCTTTGATACAGCGGATCACCCGGGTCTTAGCCCCGGGTGTTTTTTATTCACAATAAACAATTAATTGTGGTTGGCTGCAGCATATATTGGCATTATAATTAGAAAAAAAGACAAAATTGTCCTGAGCGTGCCCGCGGTATGAGCTGCCGCGGCTGTTAAAGATAAGGGAGATTGATATGATCTACACTGTTACATTCAACCCCGCGATAGACTATGTGGTACATTTCGACCGGCTGCAGGTCGGCGAGATCAACCGCAACGTGTCCGAGGAGTTCCAGTTCGGAGGCAAGGGCATCAACGTGTCCAACGTGCTGCGCACACTGGGCTTCGACACCGTAGCGCTGGGCTTCGTGGCGGGCTTCATCGGGGAGGGCTTCGAGAAGGGCCTCGCGGAGATGGGCCTTAGCAATGACCTAGTACCGGCTAAAGAGATCGGCATGAAAACTATATGGATCAAACAGGGCCCCGGAAAATACTGGAAGGTAACAAAAGAGAATGAGATCCCTGATCGAGAAGTCAGCTGTTTGTTTGATCTTCTGGAATTCCTTTATTCAAAAACTAAAAGAATCTCCGGAGTTGCTTCAAATACTAAAAAGCTAACAAAATAATGATTGTCCTGGCGCTGGCCAGGGCTGTTTTTTTGAATTATAAATGCTGGGAAGAAGGCGCTTGTGCCTACTTGAACACCTAACCTTTCGCCAAAATCGGCAGAAGGTTAGGCAGAAGGTTGATGGCATTGCCATCACTTATACGTTTTTTGAGCTTTTTCAAGCTTGTTTCACCTTTACTTTAAATCGCCCGATTTTCCTTATAAATAGGCACTTTGCAGCACTTTCCTTTATCCGATTTTAGCGGCTTTTACTCAGCCTTAGTGCGCTCCGGAGCAGAGGGCTTGGCCCCTCCGCATACGAGACCGAAGCAGTAGGTTGGCAGTTCATATTACACTCTGAGCGTTACTCAAAATTGAATATGTCCATGTAGCTCAGCTGGATAGAGCGTCCGCCTCCGGATCACAGCGTTAAACATTTTGTCGAAAGGGTCCGAGGCGTATGGTAGAATGATATAAATCCCGATTGCCAAACCGAAACAATTGAATAACTCCATGTAGCTCAGTTGGATAGAGCGCGA
>Ga0256404_1008333_pt1 | contig 15652 bp, 22 predicted proteins | sample RumenRJG_01DNA_FD_185990 | JGI IMG/M metagenome (GOLD analysis project Ga0256404, IMG submission 185990) | Bovine rumen microbial communities from Lethbridge, Alberta, Canada - RJG_01 | ecosystem: Host-associated > Mammals > Digestive system > Stomach > Rumen | place: Canada: Alberta | collected...
AATGGCCGATTTGTGGCTAAATACAGTAATAAACTCGGATTAAAAGAATGAAACTTCTTATCACGCTATCCCTGATGTGGTTCTCAATAGCCAACCTCCAGGCACAGAGCATAAGCCATATCGAAACAACGAAGAACTGGTACTACATCTATGACCAGAACGGCAAAAAGATAAAGACCCTTAGCACCAGTCAAGGTGAACTGAAGGGTTATAGCAGTACGTTCTATATCATCAAACAAGGTTCAGCGTTCTATATTACCTATGACGTGAACGGCAAACGGCTGCATACATTTGGTACAAGTAGTGTGGGTGAGATCCTGGCTGTTAGCGGTGACACATTCACCAGCAAACAGGGAGCATGGATTTACACTTGGAGTAAGGAAGGTAAGAAGATAAATACGAGAGCAGCAAAGCAATGAAAAAGGAACGGAAACCCGTTCCTTCTTAATCAGTAATAGGAGAAACCTGTACTTGTATCTCCAGAAGTTCTAACTGTCGTGGTGGAAATTGTTTCCCACTCAGGCAGTTCATAATGCACATGCTCGTGCTGAATCTTTGCGAAACCTGCCTCCAATAGAAGAAGGAATGCCGCTACTGTAATAAAATATTTCTTCATAATTTTGATAATTTAATTTTTAATTTCTACTATTTATATTTAAAATATAGCTTTTAGTTTAAAAAAATCAAGAGAAATTGCAGTTTTTACTCTACAATTTCTCTTCTTTTTTATTCACAGCGTCCATAACCTTTCCGTTGGCTTGTAAGTCTTGGTAAGGTTGACGCTATTGGTTATCTGCTTCTGCCAAACGATTTTGAAATCCCCTGGCATGTCATACTCACTGATATACACTGTATGGCCATCACGCTTCATCTGACGCGCCCAATCATAGAAACGGTCATGGTCGAAGCCTTTGGCCGTAGCGTATGAGGACGTACCTCTATATGGTGGATCATAATAGACCAGTGAGACTTGTGGCATAGTGATATTATCAAAACTGCAGGATTGCCACTCAACACCTTTCAGGTCATCAATCTGCCTCATTGTGTTCCTGATATTCTCAGCTATATAGTCTCGACCTCCTGCATTGTGAGAACTGTAGCCACCATCGAAGAAACGACCGTTCCATGAGGCCATAAAGCCTACCCAGCCTATCGTTGCGTCATCAAAAGCACCATCGTTCTTATGCCAGGACTCACGCACCTTGACATAGAACGGTCTTTCTATTGTGGTAGGAGGTTTCCAATCAGTTGTCGTGAGCTTAGACCACATAGCTATAAGATAGCGGTTGTTGTCATTCGCTATCCTCCTATACTCTGGAGGTACGTTCTGGATGACAGAGCAACCGCCACAAAATCCATCAACGAAAGCCATCCCTGGGTGCATATCCTTTAGCATAATGGGGAGAATGTCACCAACTATTCGTGCTTTGCTTCCTTGGTAAATCATGGCTTTGCTATTTGTTCGTACTTATAGCCTCTCTTCGTGGTTGATCCATGTTCAATACTATATTTGACCGATCCAGTACCATCACCTGTTTTCTTAGAAGCATCAAGCATCGTCGGGAAGTCCTCAGAACTGCCATCTATGACTTTGATAGCCCTAACAGCAGTACCATTAGCTTGTTGAACGGCTTTAATTTTAGCTCTTGCTTCTTCTGGCATCTTTTTGCCTTTCCAGTAGCTACCGCCGTTTTGCTTTACCCATTCCTTTGCAGCCTCAGTAGCAGCAGTAGGAACTTTTCCTTTCATCCTGTCGCTTTGAGCCTTATTCATAGCCTCAGTACGCTTCTTGCCTTTGTTGCCAGCAGAGATTTTTGCTTTTGCCTCGTCTGATTGTTTACGGCCTATCTGAGATTGACTAATTCGTTGCTTAGTTGCATCGGTATGGTGGAAATCACCTCTTGCTTCATTTCGCCTGTCAATCTCTTCCTGACTTATCTTTTGGCCTTTCCTGCCTGTGCCACCTTTGTTACTATTGAAACCATGCTTGTTAGAATCATACTTGCTAATATAGTGTGCTTCTCTTTTTTCAAGTTTTTCTACGAGCTTATCAATGTCAGGATCATAGAGAGTTTCAAGTACAGTATAGCTGAACATTTTTATGCCGAAAGTCTCTCTTGCAGTGGCTATTTTCTGTCCTGCATACTTGTTCTCAGCTATCTCCCACTTGGATCGCCTAACAGTTTCTTCTGGGGTTTCCCCAATATAAGACCATCCATCTTTAGGATCACCAGGTTTGTTGAGAGTGTACTTGTAAACAACACCTTCCCATCCCTTACCATCAACCCATCTGAGGTGGTTCTTATCGTAGCGTTTCTTAACGCCAACGTATTCTTTCTTTTTCATTACAATTACTATTTTAGTTGTCCAATTTTTGTGCATTTTTCTCACTCAGCTATAATAGTAGTAGTCCTTAGACTACCTATATGAGTTGAGGAAACCCACAATGGAGTTCCCTCGATATTCATACTAAGTGGATGAGAAATTATCATTTACAAAATCTGAGAAAGATGGAAAGCAGAATAATTGCTCGGCAGTTTTTTCAATCTTAGGATCATAATATTTATTAACCCAGTTCTTTACCGTTTCTACAGATTTAATCCGAATTCCAGCTTCCATCAATACTTTTAAGTTATCCCGAAGAGATAATTGAGGGTTATAAAGTTTCTTAAATACTTCTATATCTCCATTTCTCTCTGCTTTTTTCGCCTTTCGCTTTTCTCTATAGGTCATTGGCTTTTGTGGATTCGTATTGATCCACCTTTCAGCACAGTACCGATAGAGTGTAGCCTGTGGCACATCAATACCTCTGGCAATATTCTCCTGGATTGAAATAGTTGGATCATAGAGGAGGTCAAGCTGCTTGTAACGAACCTCTTTACAGATTCGGTTAATCTCAGCAACACTGTGATCTACTCCACTATTCAGGATAAACATAGGCCGATTCTTCTGCCAGTATTCAATCTCCCAAGAGCAGTATTCTCGCAGTTCTTTCTCTGACATTCCCATTGCCTTGATCACCTTGCTCATAAGGCAATCCAAAGTCAGGACACCGTCTGAGTTGTCAAAGAACCTGTGCGCATCAACGTAAAGGTTGAATAAGAGAGTGTCAGCATCTATGTCTGGCTTCATAAGGCGGCGTAAGCAAGCGTTCTTGAAGAGCTTTCTTCTCCTGTGTTCACCATCCATAACAGTCTCACGATAATACCAGAGCTGAAGGTAATTGTCATCTGTCAGTTGATAAATACCTCTCTTCCAAGCATCTTCTCTTTCCGTCCTGTAGGTGTAGCCTCTCCACGAATTGTAGTGCATGAAGTCATTGTAGGCCAAACTCTCCATGTCCTCAACCATTTTCTGATTGAAAATGGACTCAGATGTGCAAGGCTCCGTTTCAACCATATTATCTATGTTCTCATACGGAGCGAAGTCACTGATACCATAGATATAGCCAGACTTGAACAGGTCGCCTGTCGGCAAGCCACCATTCATGTACTGAGAGGGGCGTGTACCACAATTGTCATCCATACGTTCCCCTGTGCAAAGCTCAATATACCTATGGATCGCTTTCGATGTGGTCTTGAAATCCTCCAGTCCAAGCGTGCTGTAGAACACATAGACCAAACGCCATCGACGTGAGATTTTACCATGTTTCTCTATGTTGTCAGAGAAAGATGAATATGCTGCTGTCGGCTGCATGGGTAGCATTCCGATGTATTCCTCCAAGGTTGTGTACTTGGTATCGTCAATATCCACGAAAATGGTCTGGGAACCACTGAAAAACTCGTCTGTTTTGAAATTCAGCTTCATTGCTCCCTGACGATTCCCGCTTTTGTAGACAGGAAAGCTCTTGTAGTGAGCCCCATTGTTTTCAAGCCAATACTCTTTATTAGGATTGAAACTGAATAGGTTAGCGAATGAATGTCCGCTACTGGCATAAAACAAGAAGTCATCTACAGTTATGGACTGTTCGACAAATGCCATCTTCTCTTTTCCGATTGCTTTAGCACCAGCTCTACTCAGGCAGGCTGTGCTATCGCTTTTCCTTGCATAACCATCGAGCGATATATTCACTCGGAAGGTATAATTAGTATTAGTTATCATAGTTTAGTCAAATGATAATTATTAGGTTTATTCGGTCATGGCCGAAACGAACACTATTTCTTTATCTCTAATAGCGTGATTGAATCGGCTGTGACCCATTATCTGTTTGGCTTCTTTCCTATTCAGGAATATCTGCCCTGTCAGTTGATGTAGTATCATTTCTGCGATAAAGTTTACGATAATATTCTTTTTCCTTTAAGGCTTTCTCCATATTGGCTTCATCTTTCGCCTTTAATTCTTGGGTGCGAATGGTCATGTAGTCTTTGTAACGTTGGTCATCAAAAGGAACCCACTCCAGGTTATCAAGGGAACAGTCCATATAGTCGTTGTTCTTATGCAGGAGTTGAGGGTTAACCATGTCTTTCGGCTTGGGTAAGAATGCTGCCGCTACGAGTTCTTCAACACGTTCTGCATGACTGTATATTTCTCTTCTGTAAACATTGACAAAGGGCTGGACTGCTCTTTCGTAGTCAACATCACTGTCAAAATGCTCGGTACAGATTGTTGCATCAGTACCACCTATCCTTACCTTTCCATCTTTCGATACGTATATTTTACCACTCTTTTCTGCAATGGTCACAAGTCTGTAACCATCGGGCGTGTTAACGGTTGGATCATCTTTGTAATGTTCACCATATTCGTATGGGGTTGCCCACATGAGGTTACTTTTCCAACAATGTCCCTTGTCCTTGTCGATGTGAATAAGAAACTCCTGTCCGAACTTTGGCCGTCCCAGAAAACAGGTTGCCACAAGTACATCAACCATAAGTCGGCCATGATCTTGTGTGGTTACATATTTATTGCCATCTTTATCAGTCTTATGCTTTAAGCTGCGAGGATAAGGGGATTTCCCTGTTAGACTCCTTACGTCTTTATAGTAGCGTCTCACTCCACCAGCCTCAGTTACCTCCAGTCCAAAAACTGAATAATATTTTCGCCAAATTGCCATATTCAATTTCCTTTCTTGTTTTTAGTTTTCATTGATATTACCTTCAATGTAATATTCTTCATCCCCAAGAACTTCACCAATCTCTCATACATTAGTGTTCTCTGATAGCTCCTGGGGCAGATTTCGAAGAGGTCGGACAGCATGATCGTCATTTCGTATTTCGAACCGCTATTCCATGCCTCATTGAATCCGTCATCATAGTCGCATAGTGCCTGAATATCGGCACTGAACATCCTTTCTTCGCATCTAATATCGTGTACCATAGTCACCATGTGTTTAAGTTGTGTAGGGCAATAAATAAAAATACCCCCACACCAAGGTTAATCAAACTTCACATCCAGAACAAGCAAATTCACCCATTCTTTCACTTTTACACTCTTTACTTTATGGCCTGTCTGCTGCTTGATGCTTCTCATGCAAGCCTTCTCGAACTCTGCCAGATTGAAGTAGTGGGTAAAGAGCGATTGATGCTCTGGATCTCCAATATTCCTATATTCTGGCATATCTCTACTATAGCCCACTCCGCTAATCAGGAATGTATCTACCTCCAGTATGCAGCCGCCTTTTGGCTCCACGTTCAAGCTCCTATGCAAAGCCACCTCATAGCCATTGTCACTGACTGTCAAGCATACTCCAATCTCAACGTTTGTGTATTCCTTCAGTCTAGCCTCGATGTCTTTCTCAATATTGGCAGTGGACATGTTATCATGGTACACTTTGCCGAAAAACCATATCATCATACCTCGTCAAAATCTAATCGCCTGAGTCCAACGCCATGCTTTAAACAAAGCTTGACTAATACATCATCAAAGTCCTTGCTCAGTGCTTTTCTCTTTGCCTTCACAATCATCTTTGCTTTTTGCATGATAGCTGGGAGATCATAAGCATCTATCAGTTCTGAAAGAGCCTCGCAGAACTCTTCATCTGTCACATCCTCATAGTCCGTATCAAAGTGATGGCAATAGAAAGCCTGTAGCTTCTTCGACCATAACATAAATGGAAATGCTAGGAAACCGACATCAACAAAACCATTCTTATCCATAGAAATGCTGCTGTCAATGCGTTTTTCTGTATATCCTTTATCGTATAATTGGGCTATGACTGAGATTGCATTTGACAGAAGATACTTGGGGAATGATTCATCGTTGAGAATACTGAACTCACATCCTGAATCTCCAGGCAGATAGTATTCGCCAACCATATAACTGAATGCGTCATCTACATTGGTCAACTTCTTCAATGCACAATAATTGCTACTCATTTTGTCTTTCGTGATTTAATTGTTAGTGTAACGCCGTACTCAGATTTCAGATGGCTCACAAGTCCTTGGTAAGCATCAACCCTTGGCCTATTCCTTGGGCAGATAGTCAGTAGGTCTTGCAAGTTTTCAGTAATGCAGAGTCCGGTTATAAAGTTGCCATGCTTCTTCTGCAAGGCATCAACATCAGCTTCAAACTTACCAGACGGTTTGGTTGATACTGAAGGGCTGACTTTCTTCTCGACAACAGGAACAGCCACCTCCTGAGTTGTTGGCTCATAATCGGGACGCGAGTTAGTTCCGAAAAGAGCGTTCATCAAGTTACTAAAAAACATAATTCTGAAATTTACATTATTATCATAGATCCAATGAATGAATCTTTTATTCAAGTCTAAGAGCATTACGGCTTCTTGACCGCGTTTTTCCAATTTCAGGTTACACATGAGGTTACAAAGTTTTATACTGAATATCAATTGTTTATGCTTCTTGTAACCCTGTAACCCAGAAAAAAGAGGTAGGGGTGTTTCAGGCTATTCTCCCCGTACTGATAACATCTAAGTTACAGGTTACAACACCTCATAAAACCATAGTTATTCGCCCTAAAAATCTTCCGTCTACAAAGCATAGAAAACCCTTATATGTGAGACAATATAAACAACTGTGTATCAGGCATTAACAGAGTATTTTAGCCTGATACGAATAATATAAATTTTAGGTGGAAGGTCAGTGTGTGTGGAACATACTGATACCGACCAGAGCGTTAGGATTCGGCTCAATATTTCGACACTTAGGTTATCGAAATGTGGAGTTTTGGAAAAGCTCAAACGAAAGAGACTATGGAGAACCCTCGAAGAGAGGTGTTCTTCCTCTTTTTTTTGTTATTTTTGGAGGCCGTCTCAGAAGTAACTCAACGCCTTATTATTGAGATAATTACATAAGAAACAATAACACTTTTTTATTTAAAACACAACAAATATGAACTACAAAGAATTAGCAAGGATCGGACTGAGCAAAGTCCGAGTCGTGACCGACATTTTAATCCTGATTGACGTAACATTACATGTCATCAGACTGTTTAACGAACACGTCAGGCCACGAATCAAAAAGAGAAAGAACAAGGGGTGTGCTACCGAGGAGGTGCAAACCCATGAGACAACTGAGGATGATCCCAAAGGGGACACTCCTACTACTTAGTGGCATTTAATACGTTTGGATGAACAATGAACAGATTGATGCCATTACCGCCTTCTTGGAACTTACTGTTTCCATTTTGAAAGGCATACGAAAACTCACGGCGGCTCTGGCAAAATTAAATAAAGCTAGACCGCCATAGTATTTAACTTTATAAAAAGATAAAAACAAATGAGTGCAACAGCAGCTTTAGTAGCCACCCCAAACGTACCAGTGGTACAGGGACGGCGTACAGCAAACACAAGACCGCAACTTCAAGTTTTGACTTCCGAGGAAGAAGAAAAGCATGAGCGGTCATTCATAACAGCGAACTCCCAGCCAATCACGCTGGAGAGTTTGGGATCGGACTATATCACACCAGTATTCGCAAGAGACAATGAGGTGTGTATCAGTCATAACCTCTTTATCGGTGCCGTTTTTGATGCCGTAAGAGAGTTCTATAAAGGTGAAACGGTAGACGAGCCGTTGATCCGAGTTAGTCACATTATCAAGGGACGCATACCAGAGGCTATACATAAAAAGTCTAATGAACTGCTCCCAAGTGACATTACAGAATATTTTGAGCGGAGTGCCTTCTGCATCAACGTACCAACAATCGTTGAGGATGTATGTGGCAATCCGTTGAACCTATCGGTTGTAGGTGTCAAATCCTATGGCCGAGACAATCTTGGAGGACGTTTATCCCCACAGCGTTTTAGCGTGGGTGTCGGGTTCTCCAACACCGTATGTTGCAACCTCTGTATCTTTACGGACGGTTACAAAGAAGAAATTCGGGCAACACAGGATCGTGAAATTTACTTTGCGACCCTTTCATTGCTCAACATGTTTGACATGGCTAAACAAATCACACTCCTTCGGAACTTAGGTGATTTGATGCTAGACGAAAGACAGTTCTGCCAGATCATTGGTAGGATGCGATTATATAGCTATCTTCCTGCTAACATGCAGAGAAGTATTCCTCAAATGTTGATAACAGACAGCCAGATTAACAATGTGGCCAAGCAGTATTTCCGTGATGATAACTTCAAAGCGGAAGAGAACGGCATAATCAGCCTTTGGAAATTCTACAACCTGATTACAGGTGCAACGAAGAACAGCTACATAGACACATTCCTTCAGAGATCGGCAAATGCGACTGAGACCGTAATGGGTATAGCATCAGCTTTAAGGGAAGAAGATTCAGGATATAAGTGGTTCCTTGGATAACCACTACTAGCCATGCCCACCTGCGAGGGGGATCACATAAGAATTGTGGTTCCCCTTCTTTTCGTTTGAGATAACTCTATTCAATAACATTTTAAACAAGAAAGAATTATGTGTAAAATTCAGATTCCAGAGGGTGCTACCCTCGACGAAAAGAGAAGTTTGTGCTTCGATGCACTTTACGACATGAACCTTGGTGACAAGGTGGAGAAGAAAGACGGACTTTCATATCTCACATGGAGCGAGGCTTGGAAAGCCTTCAAGGAGATTTATCCGTCTGCTACATTCCGTGTTGTACCTAACCCTGATACGAAATTACCATATTTCGTTGACCCCCAGATCGGCATCATGGTCTTTACCGAAGTGACTGCCGATGACATGACTCAACAGTGTTTCCTGCCTGTCCTCAATTCTTCCATGAAGCCTATGCGTTTGGAAGCATACAACTATACCGTGTATGACAAGCAGAATAGACGCCAGATTGAAAAGACATGCGAAGCAGCATCAATGTTCGACATCAACAAGACGATTATGCGATGCCTCGTGAAGAACCTCGCACTCTATGGGGTTGGATTGAAGCTCTACCAGGGTGAGGATATTCCCTGTGAGAACTCAGACGACGCTGCCGCCAATGCAGCAGAACCCAAAAAGAACCAGACACGTCGGGCAAGAAGCGTGGCAACTCCACAACCAGCCCCCGTGATTGACCGTTTTGCAGGTATCAAGAATGCTATCAATGGCACTCAGAATACCGATGCTCTTTTAGACCTTTACCTCCAGCATCAGAATGAGGTTGAGGGTAATCCTGATATTAAGGCACTTTTCACTGCCCGAAAGCAACAACTCAAACAAGCAGCTTAAACTACTATGGCAAGAGTTAAATTGAAGGATAGTGGTGTGTTATTCGATGAAGAACAGCACACCTATCTACTTGGTGACAAGTATCTCTCAGGTATTACTGGGACCTTACAACGTCAATTCTTCCCCAATGAATTTGAGGGAATACCAAAGGATGTGATTGACGCAGCCGCTCAGTATGGCACAGACGTTCATCACTCATGTGAAGATTTTGATTTCTCGTGGATCAACGACGGCACCCAGGAGGTGCAAGACTACATCCAGATCTGTAAAGAGAACAACCTCACTCACGAATGCTCAGAATATACCGTTACTGACGGTTCTGATTGGGCTTCGAGAATTGACAAGGTGTACCGTGTTTCGGATGACACTTTTGATATAGGTGATATTAAAACCTATGGCGTTATGACTGCCGATAAGCTTGCAAAGGCTAAATGGCAGTTATCTATCTACGCTTATCTTTTCGAGTTACAGAATAAGAAAGCGAAGGTTAATCGTCTCTTCATTATCCACTTGCGTAACAAGCAGAAGAAGGATGGGACGTTTGACCATATCAGTGAAATCATTTTCATTAACCGTATTCCGAGCGAGATCTGCATGGATCTGCTCGCTACGGATCTGAGGGGTGAGCAATTCGCCAATCCCTACGACATTCCAGAGGAAATCAGTTCGCAAGAGACTGAAATCCGTGAGCTGATGGAAACCAAGTCAGCAGTTGAGGAAAGACTGGCCACTATCAAGGCCGACATCCTCAGTAAGATGGAATCACTCGATGTCAGGACGTGGGCTACACAAACCATGAGACTGACAAGGAAGTTGCCTTCAACGAGGGCTTCTTTCAATGCTGCTCTATTCAAACAAGAGCACCCCGATCTGGACTATGCGCCCTATGAACGAGTATCACAAGTGGCAAGTAGTCTGACCATTACGATTTAATTCGTACCCCTATCCGAAGAGGAGGGCTATCACTATAAAAGGTGGCAGCTCTCCTTTTTTCGTAAATGACAATTAAAACAAACAATATAAACTTTTAATTCTTACAACTATGTTATTTATTACAGCGTTCAAAAATTACTCCGAGTTCCAAGAATTATTTGGAGTACGCGAGTTCGATGGCAAGAAAGCCAGGAAGAACAAGATTTTACTATCCCTCCTGAAAGACAAGGCTTTTTTCAAGGAATCAGTAAAGAGTGGGAATTTGTACCCGTTCAGCATCAAGAACATGGTCAATCTCAGGAACTATCTCGTTCACAGGATTCATGTGAGCGGAGCTAAGAGCAAGAAGTTATGTCACAAGTTATGGCTTCTTGACCGATACTATTATAGCGACAAGTACACCCTCGATGGCATGGCAGGAATCTGTGAAGATGGAACGCCTAACGCTGTCCGCTACGTCAATATGGAATCTGGAAAAGTTTTCAAGATGAAGGCTGGCAAGTTCTACAAGCATCTTATCGAATCTACGGCATTTGGTAAGAAACTCAATCAGACCCTCGTGATTTGGCTCTGTGAAGAATTTTGTAGGGAATGGACTTCTCACGTAATAGGTCGTTTGCCAAAGAATAAGTTGTATGTCAACGATAACTTCGCAGACATATACAACTCAGAGAGATTAAAAGGCTATGATTCTAATTCGGATGCCTTCGTCAGCTGCATGGTGGATAAGGGACTCCACAATTTCTACAAGAACGCAGTCAAGGCTAAGGCTGCATATCTGGAGGACGAAACGGGGAAGATAATTGCCCGTTGTGTCATCTTTACTGAGGTATATGACGCTGATGGAGAGGTGTGGCGATATGCAGAACGCCAGTATTCCGTTGGTTGCAATGATGTCTATAAACAAGCCTTGGTCGATGCTTTGATTCAGGCTGGAGAGATAGATTGCTTCAAGAAGGTTGGGGCTTCATGCCACGATTGTCATGCTATTGTTGATATTCATGGAAATTCACTGGCAGACAAAAAGTTTTCTATTGATTGCGACTTGGATTGGGATGACACTCTAAGCTATCAAGATACGTTTAAGAGTTATTCGATGTACCATAGGACTGCATACAACGATGAGGATGCTTCTGAGTACGACCTGGCAACAACAGAAGGAAGTTTATCTAATGCTGATAACAGCGATGATGACGAACCCCAGGAATATGACAGCTACCATGAAAGAGACGCATGGGAGGTTTGTACCTGCTATTATCATGGTAACGAAGAAACTGTAGATGTTGAATGCCGTGAGGATTTCATTAACTTCAAAGGCACATGGTATCACGAAGATGACATTGTAACCTGTCCGAAGTGTGGTGAAAAGATGCTTAACCCAGAGTATTACGATGAAGATGATGGCATCTATTACAGTGATTTGACCAAGAAGAATTATTGTGACCCAGACTGCCGAGACGAGGCAGAAGAGGAATACAAAAAGGAAAATTGGTTCTACTCTGACTACGATGGTGAATGGTACGAGGACAAGGATGATCTCGTTACCTATCAGAAGTACAACTGCATTACTGGCGAGTACATGGAAAAGACAATTTCCAAGGACTCTTACTTTGACCTCATTGATAGCAACGAACTTCATCCCTGGGGTGGACTTTACTTCGACGTAATCAACGAAGAGGTTGGTAAGCCCTACGGATATGAGACATTACTTGAATTTAATATAGCAGCTTAATTATGGAATTATTAAAGCAACTCTTCTGCATCCACTCTAAGAGTGGAAAGGAAGGTAAGATTCGCAAGTTTATCTGGAACTGGGTAAGACAAACTGTTCCTGATGCGAAGATTGAATGTGACAAGCCTGGTAATCTCTACATTACCAAAGGCAAGTCATCGACATTCCCCTGTATAGTGGCCCACATGGATCAGGTACAGGAAAGACACTCGAAAGACTTCATAGCATACGAAGCCGAGGACATTATCATCGGATTTTCCCCAAAGCACAAAGAGCAGCAGGGATTGGGTGCTGATGACAAGTGTGGCCTCTGGATCGGCTTGAATTGTTTACAGAAATTTGATTGCCTCAAACTGGCGTTTTTCGTCGGTGAAGAGGTTGGATGCAAAGGCTCTGGACTAGCAGACATGGCATTTTTTGACGATTGCCGCTTTGTGATAGAGCCGGATAGAAAGGGATCCGAGGATCTGATAACACAGATTGGATGGACTCCTTTATGCAGTGATGATTTCCTGAAGGACATCGGTTTCAAGAAGTTCGGTTACAAAGAAGCCGAGGGAATGATGACCGATATTGAAGCCCTGAAGGATAAAGGACTTATGCTGTCTTGTATTAATCTGAGTTGTGGCTATTACAGACCACACAGCAACGAGGAATTTGTTTACAAGCCAGCACTCTTGAACTGTCTCGCTTTTGTGGAGCATATTATCAAGACCTGTACCCAGGTCTATCCTCATATTGATAATACCTCATACTACGAGAGACAGAACTACTATGGTGACATCTACGATGACTACTATAGCGAGATCTATGATTTGCTTACCAATGACCCAAGCCTGTCCTTTGGCGACATCGAAGCCATGTTCAAGGATTGGTACGGCAACAAAATCAATAAGATAGAATTGGAAACTTCATACGATCAAGCTAGGGAGGACATTCTCTTCTGGAATGAAGAGAAGGATGGTGAAACAACTAAAATATTGAAATAAGATGGATTTTTTAGAATTAGAAACTTTGAAAGAAACCCGTGAGTACAAGGCAGCGGAAGCATTGACTAATGCTGTTAACACAATGGGATGGAAACCTGAGAAGTTTGCAAAGGGAATGGCTATTCAGCACCGTACCCTTCAGCAAGAAGTGATGAGAACCTTTGTCGCTATGATTCATGTGATGGCGAGCGACAACTATGGGTTTGATGACCGTAATAAGGGAAGCCATGAAGCAGCCAAGAAGATGGTTGAGAGTGGCATCCTTGACGAAATCTATTTGCCCTTCATATAACAATGGAACTTGAATGTACCTGTATAGGCATCGGTATTGACCGTTGGAACCAATTGATGAAGGGTGCAAAGCCACTTAATTACGAGTGGTTACTACGAAGGATTAAGAAGCACATGCCAGAGCTTTACGAAGCATTAGGCTTGAATTTCTACAATCCCTACGAGGATCAGACGAGAGTGACCAGGACACATTATATCCTGGTTCACTCTTCAATCGAGTATTTTATTCACAAATAGCAATATGGAAAGAAAAACTATTCACATCAAAAGGACTATCGACATTGCTTTGAGCGTGTCCGAGTCCGAAACACGAGAACAAGCAGAACAATGGATCGACGAGAACTTCATTCCCGACGGCCATTTAGAAACTCTGAGTGCAGACCATACACTAATTGATATCCGACTTGACAACAGCGTGGACGATCAGGATGGTGTGGTTGTGGTTAGTTGGCCCGAATCGCAGGAACTCTGCATGTATGAGGGATTCTATGAGAATTGCGACTTTATAAGTGGTGACACCATTGAGCCTTGTTCATACCTGGTTAACAAGAACTGGTATGGAAAGCTCATTAATGGCGAACTACAGAAAGTTGCCGAATATCAAGCAGCATGAAAACTGTAATAAGCAAAATGTATGGAGGAGTCTGGAATTTGTTTATCCAGTACCCGGACTTCTTCTTTGTAATGTTGTAGCTATGAGATATTCAGAAATCAAAGAGATCGTGGAGAAATCAATCCATGACTCCAGCAACTACAACTTCCTTGTGACGTATGCAGACGGAACTAGGGAGAAAAAGAGAATGTTCATTTCGAGGGACGGCTATGTATGCGAGTTCAAAAAGCGTAGCCGTACCAGAGGAAGGTGCATTGGACTTGAAGAATTGTGGCGAACCGTTGAGCCTATCAAGGCAGATATGGATAAAGTCACGATTTGCAAGCGGAACACTAAGAATATAATCAAGTACCTCACGGCAAGCGGTCTGTGGCCTGACCTCTTGGAAAACATGATAAAGCTACAGCAGCTGAATGATGAGGACTTGGAATATCTCTGTAAGTGTGAGTACGACGAGCATAATACATTCATGCAAGAGCATGGCATCGGCCATATTTCACCTGACATGTATTATAGCTTAATCTCCAAGCGTGGCATCATCACAATCAACTGGGGTGGTGCTACTAACGAGTGGATCAGGAGGGGCTGGTTGGAAGCCCTGAACGAGAAACGCAAGTATTCTATGAGGTGGACTGTCAACTACGACAACAGCGTAGAGTATAATCCTGAAGGTGAAAGAGCATGGTATTAGGAAGAGTATAGGGGCTGTGGTAACGGTCACTACTACTTGCTTCTGGACGAGAAACATGCAGCCTTCAAAGAGGACGATTAACGAACAATTAAATAACAAAACAATTATGGCAACAAACATCAATCAAATCATTTTTACCAGAACGCAGCCGAAGAAGAAACTGGAGATTATCAATTCTCTTTCGGAAGCTGAGTTAATGGCAACGACTGAGGCCACTATCACCAAGATTGTGAAAGAGGCTGGAAGTAGGCTCTATAAGAGCAGGGACAAGCAGCTCAGAATCGACTATGACAGACGTAAAGGCAACAACTGGAATTCTACTGTCGAGAGTGTTGAGCTGATTAAGGGTAAACTTTTTCTGGATTTTTACATTCAGTACGAGAATACCGATACTAACACATCGGAGGAGTATGAAGATTTCTTCCGACGTGGCAATTTCCGAGGGGAGATCCGACGATTAGACCGCTTTGGGAATGGCAGAACTTATTACTTCTGCTATGATGAGACCGACAAGGCAAAGGTGATGAAGTCGATTCTCCTGGAGTATGTGTATAGCAAATATGCAGATAAACTCAAAGATTGATATGGCTACAAAAACAATGAAAGAAACCCCAGCCCAGAGGAAACGCCGTCAGCAGATGGAATTCCTCTATGGCAAGAAGAATGCGAAGCACCCACTTTTCCAGACCGCCTTTCATGTTCACCATGAGACAGTACGGCATTGTGACTATTGTGGGAAACCGATGACCCGTAGTGACGTTAACGATTATGGCTCCCTTTGTGAAGCCTGCTATATGAAGGAATACTATGGGAAATAGGAATTACAAGGATGGCGTAAGC
>Ga0256404_1008338_pt1 | contig 15645 bp, 14 predicted proteins | sample RumenRJG_01DNA_FD_185990 | JGI IMG/M metagenome (GOLD analysis project Ga0256404, IMG submission 185990) | Bovine rumen microbial communities from Lethbridge, Alberta, Canada - RJG_01 | ecosystem: Host-associated > Mammals > Digestive system > Stomach > Rumen | place: Canada: Alberta | collected...
TGAGCCGCATCCGTACACGCGAAGCGTGATACGGTGAGGCGAACGCCGCGACAGACCGACGAAGTCGGGCTTACCTGTAGGATTGCGGGAGTGCGAAGCACGGAGCAATCCGTAGCTTATACAGTATGTGGCACGATTTATCGTATGGGGTTTACTGTATTAAGCCGTCGACACGCATCGATATAAAGTTATAATCAGGTGTAATCTATCCGCTGATGTAATATAATGAGATTCAGAATCACTTGTTTTCAGTCAGATACAGACAATCAATTATTCCGGGGGTAGTCAGTTATGGAATCACAGAGCAGAAGTTTCGGCAGTACATCAGCCGGCGAAGCGACACTTTATACGCTGAAGGCGGGAAAAGTTACCGCATCCGTCACGAATTTCGGCGCAACGCTCGTTTCGTTCACCATTGAAGGAAAAGATGGCAGAATCACAGACGTGGCGCTTGGCCATGATGATGCATCAGCTTATGAAAAAGGCGGCGGTCATATCGGTGCGACGATCGGACGGCACGCAAACCGGATCGGAGGAGCGGCTTTTATACTGAACGGGAAAAAGGTACAGCTGGCGGCAAATGAGAACGGCAATAATCTGCACAGCGGACCTGATTTCTATGATCATCGGATTTTCAATACCGATGGCGTTTCTGCCGACGGTCATGCTATCACCTTTTCGCTGGAATCACCCGACGGGGATCAGGGATATCCGGGTAATCTGAAGATGTCTGTCACCTATTCCCTTTCTGAAGACGGCAGTCTGAAACTTCATTATGAAGGGGAGGCAGACGCGGATACGATCTTTAATCCGACCAATCATTCATACTTCAATCTGAACGGCGAGGGAAGCGGAACCATACTGAATCACAGGATGCAGATTTTTGCAGACCGCTTCGTATGTATTGACAGCGAATCCATCCCCACCGGCGAACTGCGCCGGGTTCAGGGAACACCTTTTGATTTCACGGAACCGAAGGAGATCGGAAGAGATTTAGGACTGGATGACGGTCAGCTGAAAAACGGAACAGGATATGATCACTGTTTCTGTCTCGGCGATGATCAGGGAGAACTGCGCAAAGCGGTTACCGTATGTTCGCCGGAAAGCGGTATACAGATGGATGTATTTACCGATCTCCCGGGCATTCAGTTCTACACCGGCAACTATCTGAGAGATGAGCCCGGCAAGGCCGGACATGTCTATCATGACCGTGACGGCTTTGCGCTGGAATCGGAATTTTATCCGGATTCTGTGAACAAGACGGATTTTGCCAGCCCTGTCCTGAAAAAAGGTGAAAAATTCACCTCAGATACGGTTTACCGACTTTCACTGCACTGAGCAGGAGCCGGACCGGCAGAATAAAAAAGACTAAAGAACAGCAAGAGCAGCACAAAAAGGTCTGAAAGAGCTTTCCCGGGAGGGGAAGCTCTTTTACTGTATAAGCTCTTCGAATCGCAGACAGACTCGTCACACGCGAAGCGTGTGTAAGAGGCTGTATGCGATTTCGAAGGCAACAGGTATGAGCACGAAGTGACGCGTAAGCGGAACGAAAGTGCTCATACCTGTAGGATTGCGGGAGTGCGAAGCATGGAGCAATCCGTAGCTTATACAGTATGTGGCACGATTTATCGTATGGGGTTTACTTTCTCAGACTGGCTTCTCCGGTTTCAGGTGGTCCTGATCAGGCCGGCCAGAAGCGCAAGCACGGCGAGATGTGCCGGATAGAAAAGATAGAAGCCGATCTGTTCTGTCCGGGAGCCGGTTCCGCCGCGCCGGCCGCTGTACATGGCGACCGGTATCATGGAAAGAAAGGCCCCGGCATCACCGAACAGGTTCAGGTTCAGCGAGAGACATCCCCAGAAACAGGCATCGACGCGCTTTTTCATCATACCGCCGTCAAAGTAGTAAAAGCAGGCAAGGCACAGGATCCCCATGAATCCGTAATCCAGTCGAAGGAAATATGCTGCCGCGGCGAAACCGGCGATGGCCGAAAGCTGAAGAACCGCGGAACGGACAGCGGAAAAAGGCCGGGCGCTTACGGCCGTCAGCACCCGGAAAAGGATCAGGCCCAGGGCAAGGGTAAACATGGTGTTCTGATGCCCGGGAAAAGATGCGTGTCCGTACATCAGATTAAAGGGAATCTCGGAGATCAGGGCAAAAATCAGCACGCGGCCGACATATTTTTTCCAGCTGCGGGTATGGAAATATCCCTCGGTCAGCAGAAAGCAGAACAGAGGAAAAGCGATTCTTCCCAGAATGCCGCTCAGGATGAGTGACAGGACTCCCTTAAAGTGAAAAAATTTAACCGTGTGGTCGCACACCATCGAGAGGCAGGCGATCAGTTTCAGCGCATGTCCGCTCAGACGTCTGCTGCCGGTGTGTGCGGCGGCCGGAAAGCTCATATCAGCATGGTTCATGTAGCATGTTTCATTTCTGTCTTATCTTCTTTCATTTCTTCATTTGTTTTCACTTCTGTGAACCCAAAACAAAATGGGCGCAATTGATGGTCTGTTTTTTGTAGAATACTTTGAATGGACAATAAAATCGTGAAAGTATATACTTGAATTACACTTCTGAAGAACAGGTGCCGGTCGGCACCGTGTATTATCCACCAGACTTTATTTATTATTCCACCGCTTCCTGAAATGTACCTTAAACAGGAAAAGGAAGGACTTTACAGATGAATATTTTATAACATACCTGCGGATCCTGCCAGCATCCGGTCCGGGATCCGGAGGAGCCGGGAAGGAGCGTTCTGATGAGAACTGTTTTTGCGGTCTGCGATACGGAGCAGACCTATGCCTTTAACCTTATGGAATACCTGAACTCGCGTCTGCGTGTACCGTTTGAGATCCAGATGTTTACCGCCCCGGAAGCGCTGGTCTCTTTCGCCAGCGTGCGGCATGTCGATCTGCTCCTGGTTTCGGAGCGGGCCGCCACAGAAGAGGTAAGAAATCTGCCGGTCGGAAAACTGATGATTCTGTCCGAGGGAAGTGTGCCGGAATCTCTCGCCGCCTACCCGGCGGTCAGCAAATATCAGTCCGCCGACCAGGTGGTGCGTGAGGTCATGGATTTTTACAGTGCACAGCAGTCGGCGGCGGAGCCGGCAAGAATTCTCCGCCCCGACTGCAGAAAAATCGGCGTCATCAGCACATGGGAACCGGGTCTCAGGACCGCGTTTGCCATTGCGCTCGGAGAGATTCTCGCGGAAAGACGGAATGTTCTGTATGTTTCACTGGATCCCTGGGACGGGACGGCATCGCTGTTTGATGATCATCCGGACCGGACGATCAGCGACCTCCTTTATTATTACCGTCAGGGGAAAAACGGGCTGATCTACTGCGCGGAGTCGATGATCAGAACTGTTCGCGGCATGCATTATATCCCGCCCGCCGCGCATCCGGGTGACCTGCTGCTGATGAATGCGGAGCAGTGGAGCGGCCTGTTCAATGAACTCACAGAAACCGGTGCCTGCGATACGCTGATCCTCGATATGGGAAGCCGCATGACGGATCCCGAGGGTATTCTCTCCTTCTGCAGTGAAATTTATCTGCCGGTTTCCGCCGATCTGCTGGCCGAAAGATCTGTGGACACGTGGCTGCTCTGGGCGGAGGACAATCATGCCGAGTGGAGCGGCCGGGTGGAGACCGTGCCGCTGGACAGAAATACTGTGGAGGAAATCCGTGCGGTTTTCGATACCGGGGATGCGGGAAACACTTCAGACGTAAAGATGAGACTGGAGGCTCTGAACCGCGGTCTGCTCGGAAGAAAGATCCGTGAGGCAGAGGATAAACGACAGCAGGAAAAGAGGCGACAGGAAAAGCGGCGGCAGGCAGAGAGGCCGGAGTGCGACCCGGAAGGCCTGCTGAAGACAGGTGCCATATGAAAAAAGAAGAGCAGAAACGCGAGGAGGAGCTGCGTCAGGAGCTTCTGGACGGGCTGGACAGCATGGCAGAGACAACGGACGGCGAGATTCTGGACCTGATTGACGATATGGTCATGAGAGAAGGGAAGCAGCGTGGCCTGACGCTCTCATCCATGGAGCAGCTCAGGCGCGGGCTGTTCTGTTCCGTCCGGCGTCTCGACGTACTGCAGGATCTGCTGGATGATCCGGATATCACGGAAATTATGGTCAACGGCTATCAGAATATTTTTTATGAAAAGAACGGGAGGATCCGCCGGTGGAGCAGGAGCTTTCCTTCCCGGACGAGACTGGAAGATGTCATCCAGCAGATCGCCGGGTGGTGCAACAGAGTCGTCAACGAACAGCGTCCGATCGTGGATGCGCGGCTGCCGGATGGTTCGAGAGTCAACGTTGTGCTGAATCCGGTGTCCATTGACGGTCCGGCAGTGACGATCCGTCGCTTTCCGGAAGAGCCGATTACCATGGACCGGCTGGTGAAGTTCGGAAGTCTGACGAATGAAGCCGCGTCATTTCTGAAGGAACTGGTGGAAGCCAGGTATTCGATTCTGGTCGGCGGAGGCACTTCCACCGGCAAGACAACCTTTCTGAATGCACTCTCTTCTTTTATCCCGTCGACGGAGCGGGTGGTCACCATCGAGGATAATGCGGAGCTTCAGATTCAGGGCGTGGATAATCTGGTGCGCCTTGAGGCAAGAAGCGCAAATCTGGAAGGCAGTCACGAGATTACGATCAGGGATCTGATCATCACGGCGCTGCGTATGAGGCCGGATCGTATTGTGATCGGCGAAGTGAGAGGCGCCGAGGCAGGGGATTTTCTGGTCAGCCTGAATACCGGACACGACGGAAGTCTCGGCACGGCTCATGCCAACAGTGTCCGGGACATGATCGGAAGGCTGGAAATGATGGTACTGATGGGGGCTTCTGAACTGCCGGTCCCGGTCATACGCAGGCAGATTGCTTCAGGGGTGGAGATCATGATCCACCTGAGCAGAGATGCCGGCGGCCGCCGGCGTCTTCAGGAAATTGCGGAGATTACCGGAATGAAGGGAGATGAGGTGGAAATGGTGACATTATTCCGGCGGGGTCAGGATGAGGTGCTCCGGCAGGTCAGTCCGCTTGTTCACACGGAGAAGATGGAGAAGCTTCATGAGAGAAAGAAAAAAGAAGGCAGGTGGAAAAATCCGCTATGACGTCTGTCATCTCAGCGGCCGTGAGGCCGTGAAAACGGTGATGACAGGCGCAGGGCTCGGGATTTTTGCCGCATGGATCTGCTATCACTCGATACTGGCGCTGCCTGTGGCAGCGGCCATCGCCTGGTGGTATGTCTCTTCAGGCAAAAAGCAGCAGATCATCCGGCAGAAAAATCTTCTGAATTATCATTTCCGCGATTTTCTGGCCTCGCTTCACACGGCCATGCTCGCCGGCTATTCACTGGAAAACGGTGTGAAAACCGCGGCCTCGGACCTGGAGAAACTGTACGGAAGTGAGGATACGCTGGTGCGGGAGCTGAAGAATATTGTCCGCGAGATGAATTACCAGATTCCCGTGGAGAAGCTTTTCAGCGATCTGGGCATGAGGAGCGGTGTGGAGGATATCCGCACCTTCAGCGAGGTGATTACGGTGGCGAAAAGGACAGGCGGAAACATGGGTCAGGTGCTGCAGAATACCTGGCAGACGCTCGGCGAGAAGATCGATACCCGCCGGGAAATTGACACCATGCTGACCTCAAGGCGCTATGAGCAGAAAATCATGAGTCTCATGCCGGCGGGCATCATCCTGTATCTGAGCGTCTCTTTTGACGGCTTTATGGATGTCCTGTATGGCAATGCGGCAGGGGCCGCGGTTATGACAGGGTGTCTGGCTGTATATCTTTCGGCGCTGTGGCTCGGCCGGAAAATGATGGATATCAGAGTGTAGATGTCGTTACAGCCGGAACCGGAGAGCCTGACGCCGGGCGGAATATTCTTATGGAAAAACCGGAGAGCCTGACGCCGGGCGGAATATTTTTATGGAAAAACCGGAGAGCCTGACGCCGGGCGGGACTTTTATGGGAAAGCCGGTGTGTGCCGCGAAGGGAGGTGAGGAAATATCATGAACAGGCTGCTGTCCATGATCCTGCTGCCGGCGCTGACGGCGGGTGTTCTGATCTGGCTGTACCGCCAGAAAAAAATCCGGAAGAAGATTTTTATCATCTGCCTTGCCGGAACGCTGGCCGGGGCCGGCATGATGGTCCGGGAACAGCTGGCAGGAGACAGCCGGGAGGTAAAAGAAGTGGCTGCCGGCGGCAGCGGGATGGCATCTGCCGAGCTGGAGGTGCGCACAGACAGCGGTGACAGGCACAGGGTAACGATTGCCATGCCGGAGAAAAAGTATACCGCTGAAGAAGCGGAGAAAATCCTCCGGCAGGAAGCCGGGGAACTCGACAGCATGATCCTCGGGAAAAACAGATTCCCTGACCATGTGGAGTGGAATCTTACCCTGCCTTCCGTTTTTGAGGATACAGGGACCGAGGTGTCCTGGTCGTCAGACCGCCCGGACCTTGTGAGCTGGAACGGCACGCTGTCTGCGGATATTACGGAAGGGACGGAGGTGACACTGTTTGCGGCACTCTCGCTTGAGGATGAAACGTATACGTACAGTAAGAAGCTGGTGCTTTACCCTTCCCGGGAGGATGAGGCGTGGAACAGAGCACTGCAGGACAGGACGAATGAACTGAATGAATACAGCGATGACAGAAGCAGGATTGTTCTTCCGGATTCACTGGACGGACAGCACCTGACCTGGTATGAGAAAACAAAAAAATCCGGGGCGCTCCTGTGTCTTCTGATTCTTGCCGGGGCATTCGCCATGGTATTTGCCGAGAGGGAGAAAAAAGAGTTTGTTTCACAGAAGCAGAAGGAGGAGCTGACGAGGCTCTATCCGGAACTGGTGTGTAAGATCCTTCTGCTCACTTCAGCCGGTCTCAGCCTGAGGCAGTGCATGCGCAGGCTCTCCGGCGATCATCCCGAATTCGCCAGGTGCTGCAGGGAAATTGAGAACGGCACACCGGAGACAGAAGCTTATGCGCATATGGGCGAGCGGATCGGAACGCCGGAATACCGCCGGCTGGCGCTGCTTCTGGCACAGAGTACCAGAAGGGGAGGAAGGCAGTTCGCCCTGCAGCTCGAAGAGGAGTCACAGGCAGCCTTTGAGACGCGGAAAAGAAATGCCCGGAGTGCGGCGGAAAAGATGTCTGTGCGCATGGCGCTTCCGCTCATGCTGATGCTGAGTGTCGTTATGATTATCATTATGGTCCCGGCCATGATGTCATTCTGAGCATGGATTTATGCTGAGCCGGGATAAGTGTTAATGCGCCGCGGAAGAAGGTGCGGCGCGGAAAGGAGATCAATGAACAGACTGAACAGACTCATGATCAGAGCAGGAGCAAAACTCAGAGATAAAAGCGGCGTATCTACTGTGGAAATCATTTTAATACTGGTGGTGCTGATCGCCCTTGTCATTATTTTCCGTGATCAGCTGAAAAGTCTGGTGACATCGATTCTTGGAAAGATCACATCACAGGCCAACGGTGTTTAATCGGATTTAATGGTGCCGGAAAAACGGGATGCAGACCGGGCGGGAGGGATGATCCCGTGCTGACCGTAAATCCGGTTACCTGATCGGGAGGAGGGAATATGCTGTGAAACGGAGAGCAGAAGGCAGCATAACCGTATATCTCTGTCTGATCCTGCTGGTTATGCTCTCCCTGATTTTTGCCGGGATCTCCTCTGCCCGGTCTGCGGCGAGACGTGTCACCCTGGCAGCGGGAACGGAAGAAGGGCTTTTCAGCGCTTTTTCGCAGTATGACAGGACACTTTCTGACACCTGGGGACTGTATTTTCTTGATGCGTCCCTTGGTACGGACGAACCTCAGTACGGGAAGATTCTGAAGTCCATCAGGGAGGATGCGGATTATATCATTGATCCCCGGCGGGAGAATCCCGTCGGCAAAAATCTGCTGGGACTTGAAACCTGTCCGGAACAGTGTGCGCTCACAGGGTATGTGCTGGCTACGGACTGCGGCGGACAGCCATTTGCGAGGCAGGTGTGCCGGCAGATGACACAGCAGCTCGGTACAGCCGCGCTTGAAGCATTGAAAAAGAGACTTTCGGAGGAGTCCGTAAAGGCCGGAGAAGGAAAGGAAAGGCGGGGCAGAATCAACAGCGGTACGGCCGGAGAACTGTATGATGAAAGTCATCCGGAAGGCAACACCGTTGAACCTGATTCGGAAATTGAGGTCACCAACCCGGGTGAGTCCGTCACATCTGCTAAAAAAAGAGGCATTCTGGCGCTCACTGTTCCGTCATCAAAGCATGTTTCGGCCGGGAAAGCGGATATCCGGGACTTTGTCAGTCACAGGCAGCTGGAGAGCGGCATGGCCATGGTTCCGACTGGCTATTCAGGTGATGCGGAAAAAATCCTGCTTCTTGAATATCTGATGCAGAATTTCTCTTCGTTTACGGATGAAGAGGACGGTGACGGTCTGCGGTATCAGGTGGAGTATGCGATTGGCGGAAAAGATACGGATGAAGAAAACCTGCGGGCGGTTGTCCGAAAACTGCTGTGGTTCAGGGAAGGATTTAACATGATCCACATTATGAGCAGCCCGGGAAAGAGGGCACAGTGTGAGGCCACCGCAGATCTTGTGGCAGCGGCCATTCTGCTTCCGGCAGCGGCACCTGCCATCGCCTGGACCATCGAGCTTGCCTGGGCCTATGCCGAGAGCGTAATGGACGTGCAGGAACTTCTTGACGGAGGACGGATTGCGCTTTTTAAGGATGATGCATCCTGGCAGGTTTCATATTCCGGTCTGGGCTCCTTTCTCAGCGGAAGCGAACGCCACAGCAGCAGCAACGGACTGGATTATGAGGAATATCTGCGGCTGCTTCTGATAGCACAGTCCGCACAGGCGCTGACCCTGTCTCTGATGGATCTGACGGAGTACGTCATCCGTGAAGAGGAGAGAAGAGAGTCCTTCAGGCTGGATCACTGCGTGGAAGTGCTGCGTGTGCAGATGGCAGCCAGAGCCGGGACAACCGTGTATACCTGTGAGCGGAGTTACGGCTACGACATGGAATATTAAGACAGGCAGAATGAAGTTTTCCGGTGGCACAGGGGACTGCTTCTTACTCATGCGGGTCATGATGAACATGCGGTGCTTATTGTTCCGTAAATCTGAAAGAAAGGAAGGGCTGATCATTTGAGATTCAGAGAGCGAAAGTCAGGGGTGAGTTTCGACAGGAACTGTCATGGCGGAAAGAAAAAAGGAACAGTCCCCTGTGCGCCCGGCAGCCTGACCGTCGAAGCATCAGCCGCTGTGCCGCTGTTTTTTCTCTGTATGGTTACGCTGATCTGTCTGATGGATCTGTACGGAATGATCGCAGTACAGACAACAACGCTGATGACCAGGGCAGAGAGACTGGCGGCAGCGGCGGGCATGACCGGAGAATCGGCCGTTTCCGTTATTGATCTGAGAGATCCGGTGATTTACAGACCGCGGTGGTTTCCGGCAGGCGGAGCCACGGTAACAGCGGCCTGCCGCGGCAGAGTCCGTGTCTGGTGCGGCAGAGATCCGGATGAACCGGCAGGAGACGGGGAAGATCCCGGGGATGAGATGGTTTATGTCACGGAATATGGCAGTGTGTATCATACGGATGCCTGCTGTTCACATCTGAATCTGTCTGTTCAGTGTGTGTCTGCCGCGGAAGCATCCGGAAGAAGGAATGCGTCAGGACATAAATATCATCAGTGTGAGAAATGTGCGGCATATGCAAAACAGAACGGCATGGTTTATCTGACAGAATACGGCGACAGATATCACTGTTCTCCGGACTGCAGCGGGCTGACAAGAAACGTAAAGCTGGTGCCCCTCTCTGAAGCCGGCGGCATGCGGCAGTGCAGCAAATGCGCTGCGAAAGAAGCGAAGAAAAAGGCGGCCGGTTAGAAGCGGCAGGCGTTTTTTAACGGCGGGAGGAAACAAAGGATGACGGGAGCAGAAATGGCAGAGGCCGGCGTTCCGCTGGTGATTATGGCAATCAGTGTTCCGACAGATCTGCTGCGGCGGGAGATTCTTCTGATACCGACGGTGGCGGGCGTGACTGCCGGCGTGATATTCAGAATATGGTCCGGCAGAGAAGCGGGTATGGGACAGACGGTGCTTCTGCTGCTGGTTTCGGCTGTACCCGGTGTATTCATGCTGGCGGCAGCTTTTCTGTCAGAACAGAAAATAGGAGCAGGTGACGGACTGATGATTCTCATGACGGGTATCTGGTGCGGTTTCATGGCTGCGCAGCTGGTGCTTGCGGTGTCCCTTCTGCTGTGTATGCTGATCGGACTGGCCATGAGGAAACGGGAGCTTCCGTTTGTGCCTTTTCTGGCTGCCGGGTATGCCGTCGTATGGCTTCTCGGCGTCTTCTGATCTTCTGATCAGCCGGCATGCGCGGAATCAGAGCAGCACGTCGGCAGCAGCAGAGGGACGCGGGCAGCATATCGGTATGAGAAAAGGTCCGTGGGATCCGGTAACGGCAGCCGGAACAGGCGCATCTGTGCAGGAACAGGTGCATCTGTGCAGGAACCGGTGCATCTGTGCAGGAGCCGGTAAGGAGAAGAGGAGGAAAAATGGCAGCTTATGGTGAGAACAGGATCCGGCGGTGGAAAAAGGGAGTGATGACAGTTGAGGCATCCGTGATTGTTCCCTGCATCGTCCTCGTGACGGCAGCGCTCATGATTCTGACGTTTTTTGTTCATAACCGGAACTGGTACCGCTCAGCAGCTCTTGAATCGGCAATGCTGGCCAATTCCCGCTTTACGGAATTCAGCAATGTAAATACCGTTTCACCGGATGCGGCAGTGAAGGCAGCAGAAGAACGGGCCGGGCAGCGGGCAGAAGAACAGACCATGCCCGGCACAAAACCGACATTTTCGGTAACCGGCAGCAGAAGCGGCACGACCGTCTCCTTTTCCGGCCAGGAATATGCCATGTACGGAAAGATTTTTGATCATCATCCGCTGGAAGAGACGGTCGACCGCGTCTGGCCAGTCGAGGGAATCAGGACGGCCCGTAATCTGCGCGCGGCAGTGTCAGGGCTGACAGACGGACAGATGGCAGGTAAGACCGAAGACAGTGCAGGAGACTGAGAAATCCGGCGCTTACGGTATGGATATGGAATGCAGGGAGGGAGGGATCTGCTTGGAGGTTACGTTCAGACAGGATATATATAACAGCTATATGATCCTTTCCGGCGGTGAGGTGGATCGCACCGCCTATCCGATTCATATGATCACGAGAAACGATATCCCGGGATTTCTGTGCTGTCACACGGAGGAAATGGACGGCCGGCTGTACTTTTACTACGACGTCACCTCCATGAGATCACTGAAAACGGTGCTGGAAACAAGACCCGTCAGCTCAGGGCTGCTGAGACTGCTTCTTCAGGCGCTGCCCTCTGCCATGGAAATCCTGTCCGCCTATCTTCTGAAGCCGGACGGTATTCAGCTTTCTGCCGCCATGATCTATACGGACGAGGAACAGAAAAAACTCTGGTTCTGCTATTACCCGGATAAAATGTCACATTTTGCGGAGGCGCTTGTAAGTCTTGGAGAGGATATTCTTTCAGGGCTGGATCACGGGGACAGGGAAGCTGTTGCGCTCGGCTATGCCTTTTATCAGGAGTGCTGCGGACTTAAAGGAGAGGTGCCGGCAGATTTCTTCAGCCGTTTTCTGAAGAGCAGGGAGCCGTCCGTGGGGACGGAGGAGGAAGCGTGCCGGGAAGAAGAGGAAAAGCAGAAAAATCTGGCGTCCGTATTTTTTGATGAGGACGATGATGACAGTGACCGGCGTGAGGATAAGCAAAGACGAAGAAAAAAGAAAAAGGAAAGGAATGGGGAAAAAGACAGGAAGAAGAAAAGCGGATGGCGTGGATTTTTCCGGCGGCGCGCCACCGGCCTGATGCCGGAAGACCGGGAAAGAACGCCGGGTATTTCAGAACGGGTGCCGGAAAGCAGGGAACGGAAGTCTTATGAAACAGAACGAATGTCTTATGAAACAGAACGGACGTCTTATGAAGCAGATCGGATGTCTTCTTCTGTTTCAGCGGAATCAGAGGAGGAAGAGAAAACCGTATTACTGAGGAGGAAGAAAGAAGGGCGTGCACCGGTGAGAGCAAGGCTCATTGCGGTCGCGGATACGGCAGAAGTCGCCGGTGATGCCGAAGCCCCGGATTTTTCTGATGAAGCTGTGTTCTGTCTTACGGCGCCTGTCTATATTGTCGGCCGCAGCCGCAGGTCGGCGACGCTGATCCTGTCTTCTCCGGCTGTGAGCCGGGTTCATGCGGAACTGGTCTGGCAGGATCTGTCGAATCGCTCATACGATGGCAGGCCGGCGGGCTGCCGGCCGAAAAGCCGTTCAGATGAACAAAGCCGGGGCACAGGAGCACCGGAACCGGGTACTGAAGCACCGGCAGCCGGAGATCCTGTGTCAGGACCCGGTGCAGGCGCACCGACCGGAGATCATGTATCAGGCTTTGACACAGGCGCACCGACCGGAGATCATGTATCAGGCTTTGACACAGGCACACCGACCGGAAATCCTCTGCCAGGTTCCGGCGCGGGTGCACCGATGTGCGGCACGTATGTTCTGAAGGATCTGAATTCCAGAAATGCTACACTGGTAAACGGGAAGCACCTGAGTCCGAAAGAAGCGTACCGGCTGTGCAGCGGTGATCTGGTCACCTTTGCAGACCGTCTGTACAGGTATGAGGACGGGAGATCCCCGGTGTACTGATGTTTTGTCTCACATGTGCCGGCTGCGGGAATCGCACAGCGACGGAGCAGCCGGGCTTAATACAGTACTGTGGCATCTTGTATGATATCGATGTTTACTGTCTTGTGTATTCCCGGATCAGTTTCATAATCACATCGATACTGTCAGTGTGCTGTGAATGCTTCATGGCTGAAATGTACTGGTCTCTGTTTTCATACAGCTGGTTTACTTTATCCACCAGCGCTTTTTCCGTCAGGCCGGATTCTTCCAGTACCATGCTGAATCCCTGTTTTTCAAAAGAACGGGCATTTAGAATCTGGTCTCCGCGGCTGGCGTCAGAACCAAGCGGAATCAGAAGGTTTGGAATGGCCAGGGTGCTGATTTCGCAGATGGCATTGGCGCCGGCACGGCTGATCATCAGGGAGCACATGGCATAGAGATCCGGGAGCTCTTCTCTGATGTATTCATACTGGCGGTATCCTTCTGTATCCTTCAGGGATTCGTCCAGGTGACCTTTGCCGCACAGATGGACAACCTGATATTTTTTCAGAAGCTCCGGAAGTGCTGCCCGCACGCAGTTGTTGACGCGGACGGCGCCCTGACTGCCGCCCATGACCAGGATAACCGGCTTATTGCTGTCCAGACCGGTAAAAGCAAATCCTTTCGCGGCACTTCCCTTTTTCAGTTCATCTCTGATCGGGGTGCCGGTCACGACGCCGGTGCCTTCCGGGACGTGAGAGAGAGTTTCCGGGAAATTACAGCAGATTTTTCTGGCATATTTCAGACAGATTCTGTTGGCGAGGCCCGGTGTCATATCTGATTCATGAATGATGACAGGAACATGACATTTATTTGCCGCCAGAACCACAGGGACCGCGACAAAACCGCCCTTGGAGAAAAGAATATCAGGATCGATTTTTCTGATGATCTTTCGGGCTTCACCGATCCCCTTAAGAACACGGAAAGGATCGGACAGATTTTTCCAGTCAAAATATCGACGGAATTTACCTGTGGCTATTCCGTAGTACGGAATGTTTTCTGCTTCTATCAGGCTTTTTTCAATCCCGTTGTAGGAGCCGATATAATAAACTTCATAGCCTGCCTCGCGGAGTGCAGGAAGCAGTGCGATGTTCGGTGTAACATGTCCGGCAGTTCCGCCGCCGGTCAGAACAATTTTCTTCATGGGTTATTCCTCGTTTTCTGTTTTCAGAAGCATTCTGATCTGAGACCGGCCGGATGAGATTCCGAAAAAATTCCGAAAAGATCCCGGACCGGTTTCATGCATTTCTCATCATAGCACAACCGTCATGATTTCAGTACCTGTGTTCAATCCAGCATGCAATCCTGAAATGAAATTTTTAACGCCACAGTCTCTTTCTGCAGTTGCGTTTGGTCAGACAAAGAGTAACTGGTAAATAGTCGGTACCCTGGCAAAGAAAAGGTCGTTCCTTCTGGAACGGCCTCGTAAACAAACAATGATTAGGTATCACACTGGACTTTGCCCCATGAATGGTATCGATGAGATACCAGTTCTTCCGGTCAATCGTAAAACTGCGGATGCCCTGTTCTGCGATACGGTCAGCGGAGCCGAAGCCAGTGCTGCCGTTTATTCGATTGTGGAAACAGCGCATGCCAATGGTGAATTGGCTGTAAAATTACCGCAAAAGCCCCGGAAAAGGGATATAATCAAAAGGGGTGTAACAGACAGGTTCAGCATGAGGACACGGGAGGTATTGCCATGAGGCTGATGTTTATCGGTGCCGACCATGAAGTGACGGGAAGCTGTTATTATATGGAAGCGGCCGGAAAAAAGTTTCTGATCGACTGCGGTATGGAGCAGGGCAGGAACCTGTATGAAAACCGGGATCTTCCGGTTCCGGCATCTGAGATCGATTTTGTTCTTCTGACACATGCGCATATTGACCATTCGGGAAATCTGCCGCTGCTTTATGCGAAGGGTTTCCGGGGGCCGGTCTATACGACTGAGGCCACGGCCGATCTGTGCGATATCATGCTCCGTGACAGCGCGCATATTCAGGAATTCGAGTCAGAATGGCGCAACCGCAAGGGAAAACGACTGGGCAGAGCTGAATATGTACCGCCCTACACCATGAAGGATGCGATGGGGCTCATCGAACAGCTGCAGGGCATGCCTTATCAGAAGGTCATTGACATCGCGGAAGGTATCAGGGTACGATTTGTTGATGCCGGACATCTGCTCGGATCGGCGAGTATAGAACTGTGGCTGACAGAAAACGGCATCACGAAGAAAATCGTCTTTTCGGGAGATATCGGCAACCTGAATCAGCCGATTATAAAGGATCCGGATTATATTACAGAGGCAGATTACGTCGTCATGGAATCCACCTACGGGGACCGCAGCCACGGCGATGAGACACCGGATTATGTTGCAGAGCTGGCCAAAGTGATCCAGTCGACGTTCGACCGGGGAGGCAATGTGGTCATTCCTTCTTTTGCCGTCGGCAGAACGCAGGAAATGCTGTATTTTATCCGCCAGATCAAGGAAGAAAAACTTGTCATCAATCACGGGGATTTTCCGGTTTACGTAGACAGCCCGCTGGCGAATGAAGCCACGACCGTTTTCCAGAGACATCCCAATGACTGTTATGATGAAGAAGCGGGTGAGCTGATCCGAAAGGGTATAAATCCGATCGCTTTTACGAATCTGCATACCGCGGTGTCGGCCGATGATTCAAAGGCGATTAATTTTATCGATACGCCGAAGGTTATCATTTCCGCCAGCGGCATGTGTGATGCCGGACGTGTAAAGCATCACCTGAAACATAATCTCTGGAGACCGGAGTGCACGATTCTTTTCGTCGGTTATCAGGCGGTCGGAACACCTGGCCGTGCCCTGGTGGAAGGGGCGGACAGGCTGAAGCTTTTCGGTGAGGAAATT
>Ga0256404_1008340_pt1 | contig 15643 bp, 14 predicted proteins | sample RumenRJG_01DNA_FD_185990 | JGI IMG/M metagenome (GOLD analysis project Ga0256404, IMG submission 185990) | Bovine rumen microbial communities from Lethbridge, Alberta, Canada - RJG_01 | ecosystem: Host-associated > Mammals > Digestive system > Stomach > Rumen | place: Canada: Alberta | collected...
CGATAATAGCGGCGCAGTCCTTCTTTCTGGCGAAGATATAAAAATCGAGCCTGTCATACCCAAACAGAGTAAAAAGGTTTGAGACAAGCATACACGCAAGCAGTCCGCAGGAGGCTGCCAGAATACTGAAAAGCCTTTTCTTGCTGACAAATAAGAAAGCTATGACAAATACACACACAAGCGTAATTACTATCACAGCAGATGTCTGCGGTGCTGTTACAAACAAAAGCGACGGCTTTGAAATGACCTTAACTGCTGCAATCACGGCCTTTACAAGCATAGTTGCCGCCCATATCAGCGGCTTTGCAGCAAATGCGGCGCAGCCTGTCAGCGCGACAAAAAAGCACAGCACGAGCGCTGCGGTACAAAGCGGTATCAGCAGCATATTAGTAAGCGGCGAAAGTATTGAAAATCCGCCGAAAAATATCACACAAAGCGGTGCGATAAAAATCATCTCAACTACGGAGAAAACCAAGCCTTTGAAAACGAACTTCGGCTTTGCTTTGATATTAAGCCTAGTGTAAATGTGCGGTGCTGCGACCCCTGCTGCAAATGCCGAGAAAAAGCTGAGCAGAAATCCCGAGGAGAAAACGCAGTACGGATTGAACAGACATATCGCAAGGGCAGCTATGCCGAGCGAATTTGCGCTATCACCCCTGCGCATAAAGAAATCTCCGAGATAGATTATAGACATCATTATAGCGCTGCGCGTGACCGAAACAGACATTCCCGCAAAGATAACAAAAGCCCAGGTGATACAAAGCATAGTCACCGAATAGGCGCGTCCCCTGCCAAGCAGGCGGCTTAAAAGAAACCCGATGATGCTTGTCAGAATAACAAGGTGGGTGCCCGATACGGCAAAGATATGACCTATGCCGCTGCGGTAGAGCATATTCTTCTGTGAGATATCCATTTCGCTCTTATCGCCGCAAAGCATCGCGCCAAGGAAACCTTTCTCCTCGTTACCGCCGTACAGCATTATGGTATTGAATGCCTTGTCGCTGTAATTGCGGATAGCTTTGAAAAGCCTGTTGGAATTTGTTCCTTTCAGCGTTACACTTGCGGTGCCGCTGCCTTTGAGAAATACTCCCTCGCTGAAATTATAGCTTTCAGAAAGAAAGTTGTAGCTGTCCTTTATCTTAACGACCTTACCTGTCAGCTCAACATCGTCATAGTAATCATAATCATCATCGCTGACGAGAAAGGAAATGTTCGTGGTATGACCGCCAAGTGAGCATTTTACCGTGAGATAGCCCTGCCCGTGGCCTGTATAATCAAAGCTTTCGACCTGACCGCTGACTGTAACGGTTTGTCCGTCATAGGAAATAAGGTCATCGTAGACAAAGTGGGTATAGGAGGCGCTGTATATACAGGCAACAATGAACCAGCAGCCGCAGACTATAAAATATCGCCTTACGGACTTAAAAGCAAACGCACCGACCGCGCTCAAAAGAGCCGCACAAAGAGCGAACACCCACCACAGCTTCACAGTAAAGCAGCCCGCAAGAAACAAGCCCGCCATAAAAGACAGTCCGCACCAGAAGCCTTTTCTTACCACGCTATCACCTCACGGTCGCATCAGTGTATACAGATAAGGGCGGATAAAAATATCCGCCCGAAACGATCAGCCCGCAGGCCACTCAAAAGGTCTGCCCGCCAAAAGATGAAAATGAATGTGAAATACGCTCTGTCCTGCCTGCTCGCCGCAGTTGGATACGACTCTGAAGCCGTCTTTAAGGTCAAGGTCTTTGGCAAGCTTTGCAATTACCTCATAGATGTGAGCGATAACTGCGCTGTTTTCGGCAGTCACCTCATCAAGCTTGGATATATGCTGCTTGGGGATACAAAGATAATGTATCGGCGCAGTCGGTGCGATGTCCTCAAAGACGTAAACTGTTTCGTCCTCGTATATCTTCTTGGAGGGGATCTCACCTGCGATTATTTTGCAAAACAAACAATCATTCATAGGTAAACCTTCTTTCTTTATTTAATAAATTCAGCAACTATATCGTTGACCTGTGCAAGTGCCTCATCGATCTTGAATCTGTCGCCGACACCTGCCATTGCGGTATCAGGTCTTCCGCCGCCCTTGCCGCCTGTTAATGCAGCCGCCTTTCCGACGATCTTACCTGCGTGCGCGCCCTTTGCAACAGCAGCCTTTCCTGCTGCAGCGACAAGGTTTGCCTTATCACCGTAAACACCTGCGATAACAACTACAACATCGTCAAACTGCGACTTGATGTCCTCTGCCATTTTCTTCAGAGCATCGGGCTTGATATTTGAAAGCAGCGCACTTGCGACCTTAACGCCCTTGACATCGACGGTGCTGCTCATAATGGTCTTTGAACGGATAGCATTGATAGATGATTGCAGCTCGTCACGCTCTTTTTCAAGATCCTTGACCTCCTGCATAACAGCAGAGCATCTCTTAACAAGCTCAAAAGGATTTGCAGTTTTAAGGATTGAAGCAGCCTTCTTTATCTCCTCAGAATGCTCTGCAACAAGCTTGAGCACTCCTCTGCCCGTTACGCCCTCAATCCTTCTTACGCCGCTTGCGACTGATGCCTCGGAGATTATCTTGAACAGACCGATCCTTGATGTATTATCAACGTGTGTACCGCCGCAGAACTCTCTTGATGCGACCTCATCGCCGTCACCCATAGTTACGACTCTTACTGTTTCGCCGTACTTTTCACCGAACAGAGCCATTGCTCCGAGTTTTTCTGCTTCCTTGATAGGCATTTCCTTTGTTTCAACGTCAAGGCCTTTGAGGATATTCGCGTTGACGAGAGCCTCGACCTTTATCTTTTCTTCCTCGGTCATTGCGGAGAAATGCGAGAAGTCAAATCTCACTCTGTCTGCATCGACAAGCTGTCCGGCCTGGTGAACGTGGTCGCCAAGCACCTCGCGAAGTGCAGCCTGGAGAAGATGTGCGGCGCTGTGGTTGCGCATAATGTCATCTCTGTTTTTCTTATCAACGTGCAGCTCGACCTGCTGACCGACGCTCAGCGCGCCCTCTGTCACCCTGAGCTTATGAGCGAATTTGCCTGCAACTACCTTTTGGACATCAAGCACCTCTGCCTTGCCGCTTACGGTAGATACAACTCCCTTATCGCCTACCTGTCCGCCGCTTTCTGCATAGAACGGTGTTTCGCCGCAGACCATATAGACTTCGCTGCCCACACCCGCGTTCTCGATAAGCTCGTCATCAGTAGCAAGGTACTTGATCTCGGATGTGCCGTTGAGCGTTTCATAGCCTGTGAACACTGTGGAGAAGGTCTTGTCCATCTGATGAAATACTGTTTCATCAGCGCCCATATACTTTGAGCCGCCGCGTGCGGTCCTTGCGGTCTCTCTCTGCTTTTCCATGCATACATTATATCCGTCCTCGTCAACAGACATACCCTTTTCTTCAAGTATCTCTCTTGTAAGGTCGATAGGGAAACCGTATGTATCGGAGAGCTTAAAGCAGCTTTCGCCGTCAAGAACGGTCTTGCCGTCCTTTTGCATATTCTCGATATAATCGTCAAGTATCTTCATACCGCGGTCGATAGTAGCATTGAAGTTCTTTTCCTCGGTAGTAAGCACCTTAACGATGTAGTCATACTTTTCTTCAAGTTCGTTGTACTCACACTTATTGCAGTCAACAACGGTCTTAACGATGTCTTTAAGGAACATTCCGTTGATGCTCAGCAGCTTGCCGTGACGAACTGCACGTCTGAGCAGTCTTCTCATAACGTAGCCCCTGCCCTCGTTAGAAGGCAGAACGCCGTCAGATGCAAGGAATGTCACCGAGCGGATATGGTCGGTGATGACTCTGATAGAAACATCCTTTTTATACTCCTTGCCGTACTCGCAGCCTGCTATCTCGCAGACCTTATCTCTGATCGCCTTGACGGTATCAACGTCAAATATAGAGTCAACGCCCTGCATAAGTGCAGCAAGTCTTTCAAGGCCCATGCCTGTGTCGATATTCTTCTGTTTAAGCGGAGTATAGGTGCCGTCCTCATGTCTTTCAAACTGTGTGAAAACGAGGTTCCAGAACTCCATATATCTGTCGCAGTCGCAGCCTACTGTACAATCAGGTTTGCCGCAGCCGTACTGCTCGCCGCGGTCAAAGTATATCTCCGAGCAGGGACCGCAGGGGCCGTCTGTACCAGCCTCCCAGAAGTTATCCTCCTTACCCATGCGGAATATATGATCCATAGGTACGCCGACCTTTTCATGCCAGATCTTTTCAGCCTCGTCATCGTCCTCGTAAACAGAAATGTACAGTCTGTCCTTTGGCAGCTTCAGCACCTCGGTCACATACTCCCAAGCCCAAGCGATAGCCTCGTCCTTGAAATAGTCACCAAACGAGAAATTGCCGAGCATTTCAAAATATGTACCGTGTCTTGCGGTCTTGCCGACATTCTCGATATCGCCTGTTCTGATACATTTCTGGCAGGTAGTCATTCTCGTTCTGGGCGGTACCTCCTGACCTGTAAAATACGGCTTCAGCGGTGCCATACCTGCAACTATGAGCAGCAGGCTGTTATCATTCTGCGGTACGAGCGGATAGCTCTTGTGACGCAGGCAGTTCTTGCTCTCAAAGAATTTGAGATAAGATTCTCTCAGATCGTTAAGACTTGTCCATTCCATTTTTAATTCCTCCGTTTAAATTGATCGCTCTTTGATTCGGCGGTAAATAAAAATGCTCCGCCCCGAACATGGGACGAAGCAGTTACTCCGTGTTACCACCCAAATTGTCATATCCGAAAAGAATATGACCACTCAAAGCCTTTAACGCAGGCATACGGCACTGTTTTCACAGCACAGCTCAGGTAAGCCACCGAGCCTTGCGCGAAGACTTGCACCAAACGTCTTCTCTCTGCGCCGCAGGGACATCGGATAATTCCGTCACAGCTTTAAATATTTCCAATTTATTATACAACTTTATTTACATCTTGTCAAGTAAAAACAGATGTGCTATAATGTTAATAAAGTTAGAACTTACGGTGGTGTGACGATATGTATATTTGTCCTGTCTGCAAAAAGAAGCTCAAAAGGCTTGACAATGTGCTGCACTGTCAGAACGGGCACAGCTTTGATATTGCAAGGAAGGGCTATGTCAATCTTCTGACTACGCACAAGCGCAATCCGAAAAACAGCGGTGACAATGCTGAAATGGTAAAGGCGCGGACGCGGTTTCTCGATAATGGGTATTATCTGCCGCTTGCCGAAAGGATAGCGCAGACAATGCAGGGTCAGCTGAAAGACTGCGGAAAGCCTGTCATCATTGACAGTGGCTGCGGCGAAGGGTATTACACCTGTGTTTATGCAAAGGCTATGACATATGCAAAAATTTTCGGTATTGATATTTCAAAGGCTGCGGTATCGCACTGTATGACACGGGTGCATACATCGGGTATCACAAACTGTGAATTTGCGGTAGCATCATCATTTGAGCTGCCTTTCATAAATGAAAGTGCAGATATGGTGATAAGCACGTTTGCTCCCGTTTCAAACGACGAATATGCGCGTGTGCTGAAAAAAGGCGGCAGGCTTATAGTGGTATCGCCGTCTGCAAGGCATCTTTTTGAGATGAAAAGCGCCGCATATGAAAAGCCGTATGAGAACAAGCCGAATGTGTACGGGCTGAACAAGTTTGAAAAGACGCACGAAGAGATCTTTGAATACAACCGGGCACTCTGCTCCTCACAGGATATACTTGACTTGTTTTCGATGACTCCGTACTTTTACAAGACCTCGGCTGAGGGCTTGCAGCGGCTCAAAGAGCTTGACTCACTTGACGTGACCTGCGGATTTTGCATACAGGTCTACACAAAGAAAGATTTCAAATAAAATTCTGCCTGCAAGTCCAAAAAAGCTTGCAGGCTGTTTTTATAACGCCGTACGCTTTGCTTTGCGTATGAAGATAGGAAGATTAGGCTCGTGAAATATCTTCATTCTCACCCATTCATCAACGACTACTGCTATAAATGACAGACCAAACCACAGGGCTGCATAAACTGCGCAGATCTGTCCGTCGATATTAAGCGGCTGATCCTTATAGCTCCAAATATTCAGATCAAGCGTGCGGTTGAGTATCTCGCCCGAAAGCAGCTCGGCAGAAAGAATGAACGCCGATGACACTAGCATTACCGTAAACAGTCCCAAGCGGTTCCTGCGTTCATCATTTAGAAGATGAATGATGACCATACAGATACCGCCTATAACGCCCATTGAGATAAAAGTGTAGCCCCGTACTATCACCTCGAGCAGTCCGTAAGCAAGTCCGCCGACAGCAAACACTGTCAGAAGTTTAAAAAAGCTGCGCAATACTATCACATCCAGATCAATTTATAGTATTAGGATATGCAGTCAAGGCATAAATAAACGCGGATAGATAATAAAACAGAAAAATCTCCGGAAGATCAAAAAGACCCTCCGGAGATGAACAGCTTATTATATCTGTCAGAATCTCCCTCTGTACCTTGTCTGATAGCCGTGGTTTTCGGGCGGACGCATATCATTGGGATACATAGTGTCTGCATAAACGTCCTGCTGCAGCTGCTTGACCATAGCAAATACCTCCTGATATTCGGCGATATCGCACAGCGTTAAGCTCCTTGGCATAGCACCTGATCTTGAGCCTGCGAACTGCACAAGGTTTGCGCTTGTAAGGATAACATCGCCCACGCCGAACATCTGATCGAAAATACCGCGGTGCAGATTTACATTTGAAAGCTCTGCGAAAGATTTCATCTGGCAGCTGTATGTAAATACTCCTCCCGAAAGATAAATGCCTTTTTCGGTTATTATGTACTCGGTGTTTCTGTACTTTCTGAACGAAAATATGACACCTGCGAGGTAGATCCACACGGGCATAAGGTGAAAGGCGAAAAAGACAATCATAAAGCCGCCGACACCACTGTTTGAGGCACCGGACTTGGCAGATGAATTATTCGCCGAAACTATAAAGAAGATATCAAACGCCGCCCACAAAAGCGCAAAGAAAAGCATTGGATTGAAAATGCACTCGAAAATAAAGCATTTCTTCTGCGGCTTTCCGCGCCAAAGTATCTGCTCGCCCTGCCCTATCATAGCTTCAAGATCCGATCTTGTGTTCATAAATTGCTCCTCCCTGTAAGTTATATGTAATATCTAACCGACGATAAGAACATCGGTAACTGTCCAGCCGCTGCCGCTGCGTTCAAGATACATTCTGCTGCAAGGTCTGTTTTTAAAGGTGCCTGTGCAATAATCCTTTGCGTGCTGTGTGGTTTCTGGTACGATAGAATAATCAAATGCAGCGATCGCTTTATCTCCCTTTTGCACTACAAGAAATGCACGCAGACTGCACCATTTGTCGATGCTCTTTGTGATATTGTAATTGGGATCGAGCATCTCAAAATATTCGTCGCTTATCTGTATATCAGCGCCGCAGCTTTGCGCATCTTCGCCGTTTATATGCGCATAAAGCAGTTTGAGCACCCTGTCCTCAAGGTCTGCATCATCAGGCTTTTTATCCTGGTCTATAGACTTTACACCGAAAAAGCGCAGATCGGTACCGTAGGCAATATTGTTATCGCGCCAGTAATCATCATATTTCTGCAATCCAAAGGATATGCCCTTGGCGATCAAAAAAACCGCAGCTGCACAAACTACAAGCAAGAATATAATTGGAACAGGCTGTATGCGCGCTTTCTTTTTCAATGCTTTCACCCCTTGTTTTATGCGCAGATGCTGTATGATATATATTATAAAGCTTTACCCGTGAATTGTCAATATCAACAGGCAGCAGATACACAGCGCCTTTTGTTAAATGCTTACACAAGTTAAACGAATTTTTTCTTATTTTATGCTGTTATTCATAACTATATTGGCTTGATTGATTGACATATACAAATAAAATATGATATAATATAGATGATTTATGAAGATTTAGCGAAATCGACACAGAAAGGAAGTCATAAAGTGAGCAAGCGTAAAAACATCTGTTTTATAACTGCGCGCCCTGAAAAGTCACACGGCAGGCGTGTTCTTGACGGCATTTTTACCCAGTGCGAAAAATACGGCTATAATGTCAGTGTTGTTTGCTCGCTGACACATTTGCAGAATTTCGCAAAGACTTTCAACATAGGTGAACAGAATATCTATAACCTTATAAACTACAACAATTTCGATGCTGTTATACTTGATACTCTTGCGCTGACTGAGGACTATACGGGAAACACGATAAGAAAGATCAGCGACAGGATAGAAAAGGAATGCAAGGTGCCTGTTGTTGCACTTATCGTTCCGTACAGGGATTTTTACTGCGTCAAGAACTACAACGAGCCTATCCTGCGCGAGATGTGCAGGCACATCGTTGATGTACACGGTAAAAAGGATATTTGTATACTGACAGGTCCTAAAGGTCATACCGAGGCTGAATCAAGGCTGACGATCTTCCTTGACGAGCTTTCAAAGCATGACATCAAGGTCTCGAACGAGCATATCGTTTACGGAGATTTCTGGTACACAAGCGGCATAGAGCTTGCAGAGGATCTGCTTGACGGCACTGTTTCAATGCCTGAGGCTGTTATCTGCGCAAGCGACCATATGGCTCTTGGGCTGATAGAAAAGCTGACTACAAATGGTGTTAAGGTGCCTGACGATCTTATAGTTATCGGGTACGAGGGCACATCAGAGGCTGCACTTAGCAGGATCACGCTGACATCTTACGAGTCGAATGAAAAGCTTTCTGCCGCAGAGGCTGTTGACTACATAAGGCAGCAGATCGAGCCGGGTGCTGAGATCGACCCGTTTACTAATTCAGCAGAGAATAATATCCACATGGGCATGAGCTGCGGGTGCAATCCCGATTTCGACAGGAACTCTTCTGTTTTCAAGGATGCGCTTTACCTTACGATACGCAATTACAGTTCAGCCGATTTTACCGAGAATGTTGATATTGGTCAGCTTATGGAAAGCTATGTGTTTGAAAAGCTGACAAGCTCGGGTACGCCGCAGAGCTGTATAGATAACATCTACGAGAACACTAATCTTATCGAGCCGTTCACGAATTTCTATCTGTGTCTGCTTGATGACTGGCTTGATATTGATTCCGAGCTGCTTACAGGCTACCCCGAAAAGATGCGTATGGTGCTTGCAAGCTCAAACAACGGCGAAAAGAGCTTCCACACGACAGATGACAGCTTTGTGTTTGACACCGAGCTTATGATACCGCGTATGCACGAGGACTGCGATAAACCTTATGTTTTCTATTTCTCGGCGGTGCATTTCAACGAAAAGACACTGGGCTACACGGTACTGCAAAGAGAGCTTTCCAACACTCACATGATAAACCTTGTTTACCGTAACTGGCTGAGATTTGTCAACAGCTCGCTGGAAATGGTGAGAGCCAAGAACAAGTATATGCTGATGTCGGTAAAGGACGAAATGACAGGGCTTTACAACAGACGCGGAATGTACGAGGAGCTTGACAAGATGCTCGCTCAATCGCGCAAGGCTGACAGCTTGTTCGCTATCGTTATTGATATGGACAGGCTGAAGTACATCAACGATACCTACGGTCACGGTGAGGGTGATTTCAGCATCAAGACGGTCGCAAAGGCTGTTCAGGCAGTAACGATGACAAACGAGAGATGTGTGCGCGCAGGCGGTGACGAATTCTTTATCATCGGCGTAGGCGACTATGATGAGTCGGATATGAACAAGCGAACGGACAAATTCGCAAAGATAATGAATGAGTTCTCGGATAACTCGGGCAAGCCTTATATAATCTCGGCAAGCATGGGCTGTGCTATCGGCGCAAAGGATTCGTTTGACGAAACTCTGTCTGCTGCGGACAAGGCGATGTACTTTGTCAAGCAAAAGAAAAAGAAACATAACGACTGACAATAAAGCAAAAACCGTTTCGGGCAAATCAAGTCCGAAGCGGTTTTTTTCAATATGAAAGGGATAGTATCTGCTTATTTTTCAAGTCTTTCAACGCCTTTGAGATAGACCTTTGTGCTGATGAAATATGAAACAGCATACAGCGGGACAGCGGCAATAAGCAGCTTGCCTATAAAACCGCCTGTGACAAGATGCTTGATGTCGAGCTTTGTGAGCCAATTCAGGAAGTTCTCCATGATCTTATCCCTGCTGCCAAGCCATGAAATATCGGCAAACATAAAATACACAAGTGCTGTCATTATTATGCTCACAAACAGCAAGCCTTTTACAAGCGAACCTATCTTTGAACCGAACGCAAAGAAAAACGGCAGCTCAATCGCACGCATCAGCAGGCAGATAAGCGCAAAAACTGTCATCATTCCGCCCGCACTGGGTATGTTGATGCTAAAAACAGTCCTTATAAAATAGTTGATACCGCAGGTCACAGCAAGCGCAATAATGATAGAGCAAACAACGATAATATAGCAGCTGCCGACCTGCTGTTTTATGCCGTTTGGCACTGCGGCGTTGTAGTATCCCCACTTTTTGCGCTCATCGGTCTGTGCAAAGCCCGATGCCATCATTCCGACAATAAGGAAAGTTGTTCCGTTTATCAGAAAATAGATACCGTAAAATACAACTCCCTCAGTCACAGCACCCGACTCTTCACCGCCGAATGCCGCCATTATCGGAATGATACTGAAAAAAACAATAAGACCAAACATAATGCCAAGCATCTGTTTGTTTATCCTGATATCCTTGTACAAATAACCCAGCATCAGTCATCATCTCCTTCCGAGGCGGCTTTTTGCCTGCGCAGCGAGCCGAAAAAGCTCTGCTTGGTTTTTTCTTTTTCATTTGAAGGCTTGACCGCATCAGCAGGTCTTGCAAGTGCTTTTACGCTTGCAAAGAACAAAAGTATTATGATCGCGATGAACAGCAAAGCGATCGCCCACCAAAACTTCTGCATAAACTTTGCCAGCGAATGAATATCCTCTTTGATATACTGTATCTGAAAGGATTCCGGCGGAAAAGCATCAGCAGGCAGACCTTGCTGCGCCGCAAGCCTTGCACCCTCTTTCCTGCCCATAGCATCATATTCAAAAATTCTGCCTACAAAAGCAAATGCAAAAGCAAGATAAACAAGTGTAAACACAGCACCGTAAAACAGCTGTGCTTTCTTTGGATCTCTGAATCTGTAAAATGCAAACATGATTATAGCATTGAACACAAAGAATAACAGCGATGCAGTCAAGAACACTCCGATATAATAAAGCTGAAATCTCTTGTTGAAAAGGGCGCACATTACAGCGGTCATAAGTGTGTGAAAAACATTCATAACAAGCAGCACGACAACATTTGAGATGTACGCAGCGCTGACTATCTGCTTTTCGCTAAATGGCAGAGTACGCTGATAGATGCTCCAGTGGCTTTTCAGGTCAGAACAAACGTTGTTGACAAGCATACCCGAAATAGATAGAAGCAGTCCGAAAACAAAGAAATTAAATGTTACGGTAACTGTTGAATCGACAGCCTCTTTATCAAGCAATCTGATGTTGCCAAATGATGCAGACAGCTTTACCAGAATACACAAAAGGGTCAAAAATAAATATGTTGCTATGCTGATATATATTCTCTTGCGCGAGATGTAAAACTCTTTGAAAATGATACCTTTCATATCAGCACCACTCCTTTTTCTCGCGGTTGACGTAGAAAAGCATTATCTCCTCAAGTGTCGTCGGGTCGATAACAAGACCTGAATATTTGCGCGAAATACTCTGTCTGTCGCTTACCAATGCCTCGACACCGAAATCACTTATGCGCGCAGAAATGATGTCCCCTTTCCCGATATTTTCGTAATCGGCTTTGCTGCATTTTACTACGCCGTGGCTTTCGAGTATCTCGTCCTTATAGCCTGTGAGAAGCAGCCTGCCCTTGTCGATAAAGGTAACGCTGTCGGCTATCTTTTCAAGGTCTGACGTTATATGCGAGGACATAAGTATCGAATGCTCCTCGTCCTGCAAAAATTCAAGAAAAATATCGAGTATCTCGTTTCTGACCACGGGGTCAAGCCCTGTTGTAGCCTCGTCCATAATAAGAAGCTTTGCGTTGTGCGAGAGTGCCGCAGCTATTTGCAGCTTCATTTTCATACCCTTTGAGAACTGCCCGAATTTCTTTTTCACAGGCAGCTGAAAACGCTCGAGGTACCCGAAAAAGGCCTCGCTGCTCCAATGGCTGAATATGTGACGCAGTATCCTGTCAAGAGCCTTTGCATTGAGCTGCTCGTGGAATGGCAGCTCGTCAAAAACAGCAGAAATATCCTGCTTTATCTGCACATCAGCGGTACGGGTATCCTTCCCGAAAACTCTTATCTCGCCGCTGTCAGCCTTTATGATATTGAGAATGGTGTTTATCGTTGTGGACTTGCCTGCACCGTTTTGTCCGATAAAGCCCATAATGCTCCCCTTGGGAACGTTGAAAGAAATGTTATCAAGAGTAAAACCGTCATACCGCTTGGTCAGGTTTTTTATCTCAATAGCGTTTTCATAATCAGACATATTACTCGCCTCCATAGATGATGTCAAGCATATCATGAAGCTCGTCTGCACTTGCACCTGCCTTGCGCGCTCTGTCGCAGGCTTGCTGCAAAAGTTCCTCCGCCTGCCTCAGATACTCCTCACGCAAAAGCTCGGTATTCTGCCCTTTAACAAAGCTGCCCTTGCCTGTGAACGACTCGATAAAGCCGTCCCTTTCAAGCTCTTCATAGGCACGCTTTGTTGTAATGACACTTATGCGGATAGATTGAGCAAGCGCACGCATTGAGGGCAGAGCGTCCCCTGCCTTCAATTCGCCGTTCATGATCTGCTCTTTGATCTGGGAAACTATCTGTTCATAGATAGGCACCCCTGACGAATTTGAAATAATAATGTTCATGTGATCACCAACATTGTGTATACTTGATATATACATTATACACACCATATATACATTTGTCAATACCCTTTTTGAAAAAAAATAAGCAGGAGTGGTTTATACTCCTGCGATTTATCATTCAAATGATATGGTTATCGTAACATCTCCGTTTGAAAGCAAGTCCTTCAGATCGCCTTTTGAAAGGTCTTTCACCTTGCCAAGACGGGTATATTCCCAGGTGTTGCTTCCGTAGAAAACGACTATCTGATTGCTTGAATAAAGAACGATATCTCCTGCCTCGGTCTTGATCTTCTTATCGTCCGAGGGAAGCGTTTTGCCGATCCCGCCGACCTGCTCGAATCCGCCGTACATAGACATATCTATCGTCAGCGGCTTTTCCGCTGCAAGCTGTTTGAGCGCTGCAACGGAGTCATTGTCCTCCCACTCGACGTTGACTTTTGTATCTGCGATACGCATAGTGAACTCTTTTTCGCTCTGCTGCGAGGAAATCGTGCTTTCGCTGTGAGAATTCATAGTTGTTTGACTCTCCTTTTCTGACGTTGTCTGCACAGCAGATGATGCGGCAGCTTTCGATGTATCGGTGCTGCCCGATGTGCTTTCTTCACCGCACGAGGCAAGCATTAGTGACAGGCAAAGTACAACTAACAGTCTTTTCATAGCTCCTCCTTTTGTTTATTTCTGTTTTTTCATCATGTAAACAAGATAATCCAGGCAGTCGATGTTTTTCTCCTTTTTGTGTATATCATCAAGAAGCTCTTTACGATGCTCGGACAAAAGCTTTTCACAGGACGCTTTGTCACAGCAGCGATCGTATTTATTTATAAACTTTTCGTCACAGCCTGCGTCAATAAGGTTTTGTCTTGTTTTTTCGTCCATGTTTTCACTCCCTTTTGTTGTTGAGATTATAATACCACATTTTAGACTCGATTACAAATACTTATATCAAATACTTTTCTATGCTTGACAGGTATAACTAAATATGCTATCATAATCAAAAGGGGGAATTGATATGGATATTCGTGTGCTGAAATATTTTCTGGCAGTAGCAAGAGAGCAGAGCTTCTCGCAGGCTGCAAATATGCTTTATCTATCTCAGCCAACGCTTTCAAGGCAGCTGCACGAGCTTGAAGAGGAGCTTGGCAGGCAGCTTTTTGTCAGGGGAAACAAGGGCGTTACGCTTACAGAGGACGGTATGATGCTTCGCAAGCGTGCCGAGGAGATAATCGAGCTTGTTGAAAAGACCGAGGAGGAATTAAAGCACAACAGCGACCATATCAACGGAACAGTCTACATAGGCGCAGGCGAGACCTACGCTTTCAAGCTTATTGCTGACACGGGGAAAAAGATTCAGAATAAATATCCCGATGTAAAGCTGAGTATTTTCAGCGGTGACGGCTCGGACGTGCTTGAGAGGCTTGATAAGGGGCTTATAGATTTTGGTGTTATCTTTCAGGAGCTTGACGATACAAAGTACGAGTCAGTTGAGATACCGCTTCACGATACCTGGGGCGTACTCACACGCAGAGATTCGCCGCTTGCCGAAAAAAGCGAGATCGATTTCAGCGAGCTTGCCGAGCATCCTCTGATAATCCCGCGTCAGCCAAATCATACAACGCTGATATCAAAGCTTATTGAGGAACAGACCCAAAAAAAGAAGATCAATATAAATGTTGTATCGGAATACAACCTGGTATATAACGCATCTGTGCTGGTAAAAGAGGGTATGGGCAGCGCGATAACGCTGGATAAGCTTATAAACGTAAGCGGAAACAGCGAAATGTGTTTTATCCCTCTCAAACCGCTGACAGAGGCAGTCTGCCGTTTTGCCTGGAAGCGCTACTCGGTTTTCTCAAAAGCGGCTGACAAGTTCCTTGAAATATTTCTTGAGGATATGAAAAACTACAAATAAAGCCAAAGGGTGACAGCTTGAAAAGTTCGCAAGCTATCACCCTTTTTGATATCAGTACTTATTATCAGGCAGTTTCTCTCTCGCAAGTAATGCCTGTTCAAACGAAAAAAATTGATACTGAAAGCCGTGTTTCTTACACCATTATCACGCAAAAAGCAAGAGTGAAATCAAAACAAAAAGTCCGCAGAAAGCAACTGCGGACGGATTGGCAGGGGCAGAAGGTTTCGAACCCTCGGCACGCGGTTTTGGAGACCGCTGCTCTACCAGCTGAGCTATACCCCTGAATATAATGGACCATCGGGGACTCGAACCCTGGACCGACCGGTTATGAGCCGGTTGCTCTAACCAACTGAGCTAATGGTCCATATTGTAAAAAAATATACAAGCCATATTGAAACTACAGCTTGTATCATTAGTTCTGCCCAATATGGTCAAGGCAGAGTCTATGATGACCCGTGGGAGAATCGAACTCCCGTCGCCGGCGTGAGAGGCCGGAGTCTTAACCGCTTGACCAACGGGCCTTGCTTTAATTAAAACATCTTGTTTCATCCGAGTTTGCTACGCAAACTCGTTAGGTTTTTTAATGCGACGATAATAATCTTAAAAATCCTGTGTGAGCTTTGCGCTTGCGAACACTGGGATTTTTATTGATTTTTACGAGCAGTAAAATACCGATGCACCATCGGGGACTCGAACCCAGGACCCACTGATTAAGAGTCAGTTGCTCTACCATCTGAGCTAATGGTGCATATCAATGTCGGCGACGACCTATGTTTCCGGGCCGTTGCCAGCCGAGTATTTTCAGCGATGATGAGCTTAACTTCTGTGTTCGGCATGGGAACAGGTGTGACCTCATCTCTATAGTCACCGACTTGA
>Ga0256404_1008342_pt1 | contig 15642 bp, 13 predicted proteins | sample RumenRJG_01DNA_FD_185990 | JGI IMG/M metagenome (GOLD analysis project Ga0256404, IMG submission 185990) | Bovine rumen microbial communities from Lethbridge, Alberta, Canada - RJG_01 | ecosystem: Host-associated > Mammals > Digestive system > Stomach > Rumen | place: Canada: Alberta | collected...
TGGTCACCGACCATCACCGCCCCGCCGATCAGCTGCCCGACTGCCCCGTGGTGAACCCGCTGCTGAACGGCTACCCCTTCCCCCACCTCTGCGGCGCGGGGGTGGCGTGGAAGGTGGTGTGGGCGCTGGCCGGGGCCCCGCCCATGGACCTGATCGACGTCGCCGCACTGGCCACGGTGGCGGACGTGGTGTCGCTGACCGGGGAAAACCGGGTGATCGTGAGCCTGGGCCTGCGCCGCATCAACCGAAACCCCCGTCTGGGCATCGCGGCGCTGATCGAGGCGGCGGGGCTCACCGGCAAGCCCGTGACCTCCACCGCCGTGGCCTTCCAGCTCGCCCCGCGCCTGAACGCGGGCGGACGGCTGGACACCGCCATGCGGCCCTTGAAGCTCATCACCACCCGGGACCCGGAGGAGGCTCGGGCACTGGCCGAGGAGCTGGACGCGGAGAACGCCAGGCGGAGGCAGATCGAGCTTCAAATCCTCAACGAGGCCGAGGCCCAGCTGCGGGATTTCGACTTCATCCGCCATCGGGCGCTGATCCTGGCGGGGAAGGACTGGAATCCCGGCGTCATCGGCCTGGCCGCCTCCCGGCTGGTGGAGAAGTATCACTATCCCGTGGTGATGCTGGCCGACCAGGAGGATAAGCTCACCGGCTCCTGCCGCAGCATCGAGGGGGTGGACATCCACGCCGCCCTCACCGGCTGCGCCGACACCCTGATCCGCTTCGGCGGGCACAAGCAGGCGGCGGGGCTGACCCTGGCCCCGGAGCGGCTTCAGGACTTCATCGACGCCATGGACGCCTGGCTGCGGGAAAACGTCGCCCCCTCCGTCTACATCCCCACCCTGCCCTACGACACCGAGCTGGACTTCGAGTCCGTCACGCCGGGGCTCATCGCCGCCCTGGAGGGGCTCCAGCCCACGGGCTTCGGCAACCCGGCCCCGGTGTTCCGCGCCGCCGCCCGGGTGGTGGAGGCCCGCGCCGTGGGCGCGGATGGCGCGCATCTGAAGCTGACCCTGTCCCAGGGCGGGCACCGCATCGGCGGCATCGCCTTCCGGGAGGGCCGCCGCGCCGAGGCGCTCAGCCGCGGCGAGAGCCCGGTGGACGCGCTGTTCGTGCCCAAGCTGAACGAGTACATGGGCCGGGTGTCTGCCCAGCTGGAGGTGCGGGCGCTGGCCGACGCCGACGCGGGCGGGCGCATCGCGTCAATTATTGATGACGAACTGACGCTTCAATGCGAATTCTTAACAGAGATACTTTATAATAGAAAAATAGACCTCTCTGGAGGGGCCGCGCCGACGCCCATCGCACTGGACGCGCTGACCGCCCGCCTGACGGCCTCGCCCCAGGGCGCGCTGGTGGTGACCGGGGATCTTTCCGCCGCCGCGCGCATCCTGCAAGCGGTGCCGCGGGAGCTCGCGCCCGACGTGCTGATCGGCACGCTGCCCGAGGACCCGCGGGCCTTCAACGCGCTGTGTGTCTGCCCCGCGGGCGGGGACATTCCCCGGGGCTACGACCACGTGACGCTGTGCGCCGCGCCCGCCGAGTGGCTCGTGCAGGACATGCCCTGTCACCGTCTGGAGGCCGACGCCCCCTGGACGGCGGCGCTGCCCGACATCGACGCCATGCGCGCCGCGTTCCGCGCCCTCCAGGAGCTGTCCCGCCGCCCGCTGCGCTTCCACACCCGGACCCAGCTGGCCCACCTGGCGGCGCTGTCCTCGGGGCTGGAGCTGATGACCGCGCTGACCGCCATCGCCGCCATCGAAGCCATGGGGCTGTTCCGCGTCGATCTCGACGCCCTGCCCCCCACCCTGACCCGCCTGCCCGTCAAAAAGGCGGACCCGGACGCCTGCCCCGTCTGGCAAGTCCTCCAGCGGTGGCGTCAGGGCCGACTGGACCCGTAAACCGTTCTTTTGCGGTCTCTATTCAGTCCTGCTGTGATCAATAAGGGTTTGGCGGGATGACGAAGGACCTCATCCGTCAGCCCTTCGGGCTGCCACCTATCCGGGGCCTGCCGGCCCGTTCTCGCTGAAAACAGTCCACTGGACTGTTTTCCGTGCGCTCGAACCCCCAGAGGGGAAGGCTTTGGGATAGCGTCAGCCGGCTTTTTAGCCTTCCCCTTTGGGGAAGGTGGCCGTAGCGAAGCGGAGGTCGGATGAGGTCCCCCGTCGCCTCGCCAAATCTCCATAGGCCGCAGGACTGAACAGTTACCTTTTGCGGACGCCCGAACGGCGTCCCCATTCTCTCCACGCTCTCACAAGGGGGTTCCGATATGTCTGACACCGCTGTTCGCCCGTACATCAGCGTTGACGAGCTGATCGGACGCATACAGAAGTATCACCCGGAAGACGATATGGAGCTCGTGCGCCGCGCCTACGACTACGCGGAGCGCGCCCATGCCCACCAGGTGCGGAAATCGGGCGATCCCTACTTCAGCCACCCCTGCGCGGTGGCGGTGATCCTGACGGACCTGATGCTGGACGCCACCACCATCGCGGCGGGGCTGCTGCACGACTGTGTGGAGGACGTGGAGGGCTGCACGCTGGACGGCGTGCGGGAGATGTTCGGGGACGACGTGGCGGTGCTGGTGGACGGCGTGACCAAGTTGAACCAGCTGGACTTCGCCAACCGCGAGGAGGCCCAGGCCGAGACCCTGCGCAAGATGTTCCTGGCCATGGCCAAAGACATCCGCGTGGTGCTGATCAAGCTGGCGGACCGGCTGCACAACATGCGCACGCTGAAGTGGCAGAAGCCCGAGCGCCAGAAGCCCATCGCCCGCGAGACGCTGGACATCTACGCGCCGCTGGCCCACCGGCTGGGGGTGTACACGGTGAAGTGGGAGCTGGAGGACCTGTCCCTGCGCTACCTGGACCCGGACGGCTACTACGAGCTGGTGCGCCTGGTGGGCATGAAGCGCGAGGAGCGGGAGCAGCTCATCGCCCAGGTGACCCAGGAGCTCAAGGGCAAGCTCAGCGAATCCGGCATCAAGTGCGAGATCGACGGCAGGCCGAAGCACTTCTACTCCATCTACAAGAAGATGAAGAGCCAGAACAAGACCTTCGACCAGATCATGGACCTGATCGCGGTGCGGGTGCTGGTGAACACCACCGCCGACTGCTACTTCGTGCTGGGCGTGGTGCACAACCTGTGGCCCCAGGTGATGGGCCGCTTCAAGGACTACATCGCCATGCCCAAGGCCAACATGTACCAGTCCCTGCACACCACCGTGGTCAACCAGGGCCGCCCGTTCGAGGTACAGATCCGCACCTTCGAGATGCACCGTACCGCCGAGTACGGCATCGCGGCCCACTGGCGCTACAAGGAGGGCAAGGCCGCCGACGAGCTGGACAACAAGCTGTCGTGGCTTCGCCGCATACTGGACTGGCAGGGCGACGTGAAGGACCCCGGCACGTTCTCGGAGCTATTGAAGTTCGACCTGTTCGCCGACGAGGTGTTCGTGTTCACCCCCCGGGGCGACGTCATCTCCCTGCCCAAGGGGGCCACGCCGCTGGACTTCGCCTATCGCATCCACTCCGCTGTGGGCAACAAGTGCATCGGCGCGAAGGTCAACGGGCGCATCATGCCCCTGTCCCACCCGCTGGTCACCGGCGACATCGTGGAGGTCATGACCTCCTCCAGCTCCCGGGGGCCCTCCCGCGACTGGCTCAACATCGTCAAGACCTCCGAGGCCAAGGCCAAGATCCGCGCCTGGCTCAAAAAGGAGCACCGCGAGGACAACATCCTCCACGGCAAGGAGCTGTTGGAGCGCGAGGCCAAGCGGCTGGGCTACAGCATGTCCCAGCTGTCCAAGCCCGAATACGTGGAGACGCTGTACAAGCGCTATTCGGTGCAGAGCTACGACGACGTGTGCGCCATGGTGGGCTTCGGCGGACTGAGCACCGTGCAGGTGCTGAACCGTCTCATCGACGAGTACCGGAAGAACCAGAAGCTCGACGAGCCGCCCGTCCCCGTAGGCGAGCAGAAGCAGAGCGAGCCGCCGAAGAAGCCCCAGCATTCCAGCGCCTCCAACGGCGTCATCGTCAAGGGCGAGAGCGGCATGCTGGTCCGCTTCGCCAAGTGCTGCTCCCCCCTGCCCGGGGATCGCATCGTGGGCTACATCACCCGCGGCCGCGGCGTGTCCGTGCACCGGGTGGACTGCGTGAGCCTCAAGGACCCCAGCGTGGAGAAGGACCGGCTGATCGAGGTGGAGTGGGAGAACCAGTCCGAGAGCGGCGCCTACGACGCGGACATCAAGATCATCTGCTACAACCGCACCGGGCTGCTGGCGGAGCTGAGCATGCTGTTCGCGACCATGGAGGTGCCCGTCTCCGCCATCTCCGCCCATACCCTCAAGGACAATACCTTCATCTTCAACATCTCCCTGGTCATCAAAAACACCCAACAGCTCAACAAGATCATGCGCGAGCTCAACAAGTGGCCCGACATCATCGAGGTCAGCCGGGTGAATGGGTAGGAATATGTCGGGCTGACGCCCGACATATTCAGGGAGTAGGGAGTAGGCAGTAGGGAGTAGGGAGTAGGGGGAGCTACGGCAACCATCTGAGTTCTATTGAGAACACCGCATTCTCGGAGCGTTCTGGCGATGCTCGACGTTCTTTATTCCATTAGAACGCCGCTCATCTGTCGTCCTCCCCTACTCCCTACTGCCTACTCCCTACTCCCTAAACAAAAAAGGAGATTACGCTATGCGCTGTGTGATACAACGGGTGACCCGGGCCTCTGTGGACGTAGCGGGTGAGACCGTGGGCCGCATCGAGAAGGGCTTCTTGGTGCTGCTGGGCGCTCAGACGGGCGACACCGAGGCCGACGCCCGGTACTGCGCCGACAAGATCGCCGGGCTGCGGGTGTTCGAGGACGAAAACGGCAAGCTGAACCTGGCACTGTCGGACGTGGGGGGAAGCGTGCTGCTGGTGAGCCAGTTCACCCTGCTGGCCGACGCCCGCCACGGACGCCGCCCCGACTTCATCCAGGCCGCCCGCCCCGAGGTGGCCGAGCCCCTGTGCGACACGGTGAAGGCCATGCTCGAGGCCAGGGGCCTCCATGTGGAGACGGGCCGCTTCCGAACCGACATGCAGGTGTCCCTGGTCAACGACGGCCCGGTGACCATACTGCTGGACAGCCGCAGGACGTTCTGACGCGATCACATTCAGGAGGTTTCCATGTCCATACAGATCAAAGCCGTGCTGTGCGGCGACATCCAGGAGAACGCCTATCTGGCCTGGGCCGAGGGCCGGGAGGACTGCGTGCTGATCGACCCCGGCGACGATCTGGGGCGGCTTAAGCAGGCGCTGGGCGGCAGGAAGCTGGCGGCGATCCTCCTGACCCACGGCCACTTCGACCACATCCTGTCGGCGGGACCGCTGTCTGTAGAGACCGGCGCGCCGGTTTACGTGTCGGCGGAGGACGTGGAGCTGCTGGACGATCCCGTGAAGAACGGCCTGGTGGGCCTGATGGGCGTCGGGGAGATGCCCGGGCCGTCCATCGCGCCCACGCTGTTCGGCGAGGCACTGTCCGTGGCGGGGCTGGACCTCCAGGTCCTGCCCACCCCCGGCCACTCTAAGGGCTCGGTGTGCCTGTACCTGCCCGGGAAGGGCGTGCTCTTCTCCGGGGACACGCTGTTCCGGGCGGGCTTCGGGCGCATGGACCTGTACGGCGGCGACCACCGCCAGATGCTGGCTTCGCTGAAGGGGCTGTTTGCCCTGCCCCCGGAGACCCGGGTCTATCCCGGCCACGGCGGGTCCACCACCATCGGCGAGGAAAGGAGCCACTATCGCCTATGATCCGATTGATCACGGACGCGCCGCAGTTTTTCTCCGATCTGGGCGACGTACTGCGGCTGTTCTACGGCGACGTGCAGATCAGCCTCACCGAGGGCGACACGGTGTTTGAGCACCGCTTCACCGACGACGGCGGCGTGTGGACGGACCGCTGGGCCCACGACGGGCGCGCGCACACCCTGTCCCGGCCCGCCTTCGACGGCACCCCTGTGGAGGTCAAGCGCCTGCGCAAGCGGCAGGTGAAGCTGTGCCTGTACGACCTGCTGAAGGACCTGACCGGCGCGCAGCCCCCCTGGGGAAGCCTCACCGGCATCCGCCCCACCCGGCTGCTGTACGAGGCCATGGAGGCGGGCGATACCCTGCCCCAGGCCGTCGAGACGGTCCAGTCCGCCTACGATGTCTCCCCGGAGAAGGCGCGGCTGCTGGGCGACATCGCCGAAATGCAGCGCGGCATCCGCGACGCCCGCGCCGACCAGTTCGACCTGTACATCGGCATCCCCTTCTGCCGCACCCGCTGCTCCTACTGCTCCTTCTCCTCGGGGGAGCTGGGCGACGGCCGGCGGGTCGGTCCCTACGTGGACGCGCTGCTTCGGGAGATCGCGCTGTGCCGGGACCTGATGTCCGAGGCGGGGATGACCCTGCGGGCGGGCTACGTGGGCGGCGGCACGCCCACCGCCATCCCCTGCGGGGAGCTGTCCCGCATACTGGACGCCGCCCAGGCCGCCTTTCCCACCGCCGTGGAGTGGACCGTCGAGGCGGGCCGCCCGGACACCATCGACAGGGAGAAGCTCGTGATGCTCAGGGAGCACGGCATCGGGCGCATCTCCGTCAATCCACAGACCTTCAACGACGAGACCCTGCGCCGCATCGGGCGGGCCCACACCGGGGCGGAGACCCTGGCGGCCTACCAGCTGGCGCGTTCGCTGGGCTTTGAGGACATCAACATGGACCTGATCGCCGCCCTGCCGGGGGAGACGGTGGAGGACTTCCGCCACACCCTGGACGTGGTGCAGGGGCTGCGGCCCGACTCGGTCACGGTCCACTCCCTGGCCATCAAGCGCTCCTCCCGCCTCCACGAGCAGCTCACCGTGGCCGGGGGCCACAACCAGACCCACGCCGAGGGCGCGGCCCTGATGATCGACGAGGCCCGGCAGCGGCTCATGGCCGACGGCTACCGGCCCTACTACCTCTACCGCCAGAAGTACATGGCGGGCAATCTGGAGAACGTCGGCTACGCGCTGCCGGGGAAGGCCTGCCTGTACAACATCGGCAACATGGAGGAGACCGTCAGCGTGCTGGCGCTGGGGGCGGGAGCCATCTCCAAGTGGCTGTTTGACCGTGCCCTGCGCATCGAGCGCGCGCCCAACGTGCGCAACATCGACGAGTACATCGCCCGGGTGGACGAGATGGCTGCCCGCAAGCGCGCGGTGATCCTGCAAACGGGGGTGAGCGCGGTATGAAACGCCTGCTGTGGCTGCTGCTGGCCGCAGCCCTGCTGCTGACGGGCTGCGCCAAAAAGAGTCCCTATCTGGAGGTGGAGCAGAACCCCATCGCCACCATCACCATGGCCGACGGCAGCCAGATGAAATTTGAGCTGTACCCCCAGATCGCGCCCAACACCGTGGCCAACTTCGTCAACCTGGCCAACGACGGCGTGTACGACGGGCTGGAGGTCTACCGGGTGGTGTCCAACGTGCTGATCCAGTCCGGGGACCCCTACAACGACGGCACCGGCGACCCGGGCTACTACATCAGGGGCGAGTTCTCCGCCAACGGCTGGAACAACACCCTCTCCCACATGCGCGGCACCATCTCCATGGCCCGCAAGACCAATTACAACACCGCCGGCAGCCAGTTCTTCATCATGGAGGGCAGCTACCCGGAGTACGACGGCCAGTACGCCGCCTTTGGCCGCATCATGGACGAGGACAGCCTGGCCACGCTGGACGCCATCGGCTCCAAGCCTGTGGACGGCGCGTACAAGCCCCTGGAGAAGATCATCATCCGCAGCATCCGCGTGGAGACCTTCGATGTGGACTACGAGCCCGACAAGCTGGACAAGACAAGCGTAGACAAGGAGGACCGATAGATGAAAAAGCTCATTCTCGCGCTGCTGGCGCTGGCCTGCCTCGGCACGGCCTTCGCCGCCCAGGCCCCCGTGGCCACCATTGAAATGATGAACGGCGGGGTCATCACCCTGCAGCTGGACCCCGAAGCCGCGCCCAACACCGCCGCCAACTTCATCGAGCTGGCCAACAGCGGCTTCTACGACGGCCTGATCTTCCACCGGGTCATCGAGGGCTTCATGATCCAGGGCGGCGACCCCACCGGCACCGGCATGGGCGGCCCCGGCTACGCCATCAAGGGCGAGTTCACCGAGAACGGCTTTGAGAACAAGCTCTCCCACACCCGCGGCGTCATCTCCATGGCCCGCTCCATGAACCCCGACTCCGCCGGCAGCCAGTTCTTCATCATGCACCAGGACGGCAATTACCTGGACGGCCAGTACGCCGCCTTCGGCATCGTCACCGACGGCATGGATGTGGTGGACGCCATCGCCGCCACCCAGACCGACGCCAATGACCGCCCCGTGGAGGACCAGGTCATCAAGTCCATCCGCGTGGAGACCTACGGCGAGACCTATAAGGCGGAGAAGATCCGGTAATAAAACCCCCAAAGACATTCAGCAGGAGGAAACCCAATATGAGCAAAAATCCCATCGTCACCATCGAAATGGAAAACGGCGGCGTCATCAAGGCCGAGCTCTATCCCGAGGTCGCGCCCAACACCGTGGCCAACTTCGTCAACCTGGTGCAGTCCGGCTTCTATGACGGCCTGATCTTCCACCGCGTCATCCCCGGCTTCATGATCCAGGGCGGCGACCCCCAGGGCACCGGCATAGGCGGCCCCGGCTACACCATCAAGGGCGAGTTCGCCCGCAACGGCTTCAAGCAGAACACCCTGAAGCACACCCGCGGCGTGCTCTCCATGGCCCGCAGCATGATGCCCAACTCCGCCGGCAGCCAGTTCTTCATCATGCACGCCAACGCCCCCCACCTGGACGGCGACTACGCCGCGTTCGGCATCGTCCTCGAGGGCATGGAGGTGGTGGACCAGATCGCCAACACCCCCACCGGCTTCCAGGATCGCCCCGTCCAGGACCAGCGCATCAAGCGCGCCACCGTCGACACCGACGGCGTGGAATACAAGGTGGAAAAGTACAGCCGCTGATCCCCGGAAAAAACAACTCAGGAACGCCAGCATGTGGCGTTCCTGAGTTGTTTTTGGGGCGGTTCTTGTTGAATTAGGAATTGGGAATTAGGAAAGAAAAGTGGCTGCCGCGCATTCTGTAGGGGCCCAATAGCGAAACAAAACGTACAACCTGGCGGGCGGCGCATCGCCGCCCCTACGCAGCCAAGCTATTTCAATTCCTAATTCCTAATTCCCAATTCCTCATTCTCCCCGTAATATCGCGTACACCCGCTCCATATCCAAACTCTCCCTGACAGCCTTTGCCAGGATGTCGAACTGCTGCTCCCGGTAGGCGCGCATGTTGACGGCGGCCTGTTCGGCGGAGACGGGCTCCTCGGGGAGTCCCTTCAATACGCGGGCGCAGCGGACGACGGCCTCGGCGAGGGTACCGTCGTCGAACAGGCCGTGAAGGTAGGTGCCCAGCACGTTCCCCTGCGCGTTGCACGCGCCGCCGGGAAGCAGCCAGCAGCAAACCTCCGGCCCGAAGGTGTTGACGCCGGAGTGGATCTCGTACCCCTCCACGCGCTGCCCCTCCAGGGGCTTGAGCCAGTCCGGCACCCCGGCCACGGTGCCCTCGGCCTGCACGGTGCGCTTCTCGGGCTCAAAGGTGACCTCCATGTCCAACAGCCCCAGCCCGCTGACCTCGGGCGCGGCGGATTCCACCCCGTGGGGGTCCCGCAGCACCTGGCCCAGCATCTGATAGCCGCCGCACACGCCGATGAGCAGCTTGCCGCTTCTGGCGTGGCGGACGATGGGCGCGATCATGTTCCGGTTCTTGAGGTCGATCAGGTCGTCGATGGTGTTCTTGGTGCCGGGGAGGATGATGACGTCCGCGCCGTCGAAGTCGGACGGCTTCGAGGCGTACTTCAGCGTCACGCCGGGATGCAGCGACAGAGCCTGGAAGTCGGTGAAGTTGGAGATGTGCCTGAGCCGCGCCACCGCCACGGTGATCTCCCCGTGGCCGCTGACCCCCAGCAGCCGCTCGGACACGCTGTCCTCGTCCTCGATGTCCGCGTCGGTCCAGGGCACCACGCCCACCACCGGGATGCCCAGCTTGTCCTCGATCATACGAAGCCCCGGCTCGAGGATGGCCACGTCGCCCCGGAATTTGTTGATGATGAGGCCCTTGATGCGCGCGCGCTCCTCCGGCTCCAGCAGCATGACGGTGCCGTACAGCGACGCGAACACGCCGCCCCGGTCGATGTCCCCCACCAGCAGCACCGGCGCGTCGGCGGCCTCGGCCATCCACATGTTGACCAGGTCGCCCTCCTTGAGGTTGATCTCCGCCGGGCTGCCCGCGCCCTCGATCACCACCACGTCGTTCCGGCTCTCCAGGCGGTCGTAGGTCTCTTTGACCAGCTGGCGCAGGTTGGGCTTGTATTTGTGGTACTCCATGGCCGTCATGTTGCCGATGGGCTTGCCCAGCGCGATGACCTGCGATTTCCGGTCCGAGGTGGGCTTCAACAGGATCGGGTTCATGTCCACGTGGGGCTCCACCCCCGCCGCCTGGGCCTGCACCACCTGGGCGCGGCCCATCTCCAGCCCCTCCTTCGTAGCGAAGCTGTTCAGCGCCATGTTTTGGCTCTTGAACGGCGCGACCTTCAGGCCGTCCTCCCTGAATATGCGGCACAGCGCCGCGCACAGCATGGACTTGCCCACCGACGAGCCCGTCCCTTGCAGCATGATGACCTTTCCGCGCATGTCATTACCTCCATGAGATGGGAGCGCTGTCCCCGGAATTATCAAATTGCGCCGTCAATGTCCCCGGATGTCGATGTCCCGCAGCCCATCCAACAGCGTTGCGTCCTTTCCGATGGGATTATAGCGGCTCAGCATCACGAACCAGTAGTGGCCGTCGTCCTCATAGTCCTTGAAGAGGCGCGTGCTGCTGTCAAACAGCTCCGATTCCCGCCGAGTGACCCAGATGTATTCCTCTTTGGGAAGCTGGGCTTCGTACCACGTCCGCAGCGGCCCCTCGTCCAGATCGGAATGGATGAGCGCCGCGCCATAGTACTGCATCCCGTTGCCGTTACCCTCCATCTTGCCCGCCGCGGCGGCGGAATCCACCAGTTCGGTACCGGGCGGCAGCATGCACCCGGCGACCTGCTTGCGCAGATCCTCGGCGATGCGATTGTTGGACACCACGATGCCCGCATACAGCGCCGCGATCAGCAGCAGCGCGATCAGTGCCTTCTTCATGACAACGCCTCGATCAATCGTTCGTTCTCCGCCTCAGTCCGCACGCACAGCCGCACGTGGCCGTGGGTAAGTCCCGGGAACATGCCGCAGGGGCGAAGCAGTATGCGCCGCTTTCGCAGGGCGTCGGTCTCCGGGCGCATGTCCCGGCCAAAGTCGCACAGCAGGAAGTTGGCGTCGGAGGGGTACACCCGCACCCCCAGCGCCTCCAGCGCCCGTGCAAAGGCCGCACGGCGGCGCGCGTTCAACTGCCGTATGGCCTCGAAGTCGTCCCTGTGTCCCGGCAGCGCGGCGGCCACGGCGTCGGCCAGGCTGTTGAGCCGCCAGGGCAGCAGGTCGCCGGCGAGGGCCTCAATTACATTTGGACTCGCGGCCATGTAACCCAGCCTGATCCCGGGAATTGCCAGAATTTTGGTCAGCGAACCCAGTATGACCAGCCCCGGATGGGCCTTGACCAGATCCGCGACGGAATTTTCGGGGCAATATTCGATAAAAGCCTCGTCCACGATGAGCCGCGCGCCCGCTTTTTCCGCTTTTTCCAGCAATTCCATCATTTTATTGCGCTTCAGCACATCGCCGGTGGGATTATTAGGGTTACATAGCCATACGTTTTTTCCCTCCAAAAACGTATATTCATGTAACTTTTCTCTGAAAATATTGTGATAGGCCCCGCACAGGTGTCCATATTCCTGGAAGGTGGGCTGGACCACGCCGTGCTGCCCCGGCAGCTTCGCCGCCAGACTCGCGGCCTCGATGCCGCCCGCCGTGACCAGCACGCAGTCCTCTGGCAGGCCCAGATGCGCCGCCATGCCCCGCCGCGCCGCCGCGCCTGACAGGTCGGGGTAGAACCGCGCCCGCTCCAGCCCCAGCGCCAGTGCCTCGCGCACCCACTGCGGCGGCCCCTCGGGGTTCAGGTTGGCGGAGAAGTCCAGATAATCCTCCGGCAAAGCCCCCCGCCAGACGTCGCCGCCGTGTATCACCGTCATAGAAACAACCTCTCCGCCAATTCAGGCCGCTCGAAGAAATGGATGTGGGGATAGCCCGCCAGCACGTTTTTATAGACATAGCCCTCGGGCCAGGTCGCGCCCCGCTTCTCCACGGTGAAGCGCTGGGGCAGCTCGGATTCGGTGACGGAGTGGTGGAACTCGTGGGCCGGGAAGCGATAGCCGTCGGCGTCCTGTACCGTGACGTAGCCGAACCGCTGGAGCCGCTTTGTCATCTGCCACGCCACCGGGATGGCCCCGATCATGGCCAGGTACAGCATGCCGCCGCACTCGGCGTAGACCCGCAGCCCGCCCTCGACGGCGGCCTTCACACTCTGAACCATCGACGCATTCCCCTTCAACTCCGCCTCGAACACCTCGGGGAAGCCGCCGGGGAGGTACAGGGCGTCCAGTTCCTGAGGCAGGGCGGCGTCCTTCGCGGGGGAAAACGCCGCCAGCTCCGCGCCCATTGCGCGCAGGGCGATGAGGTTGGCCTCGTAGGTAAAGCTGAACGCCGCGTCCTTCGCCAGGCCGATGCGCCTGCCCTTAAACAGCGGAGGAAACGCCATGGGCGGTACGTCGATGGCCCCGGCGGTCCGGGCGATGGCGGTGAGGGCGTCCATGTCGATGTGGATGAGGCGCGCGGCGCGGGCGATCTGCGTCTCCACGTCGGGCCGCTCCTCCACGGGCACCAGCCCCAGATGGCGGTCGGGCATGTGCAGCTCATTGTCCTTGGGCATCCAGCCCACGCAGCTTAAGCCGATCCCGGCCATGGCCTCCTTGACCAGCGCGTAGTGCCGCTCCCCGGAAACCCGGTTGACGAACACCCCGGCGATGCCGCTGTCCTCCCGATATTTCAAAAATCCCAGCGCGGTGGCCGCGGCGCTGGCAGCGCTGCCGGAGGCGTCTACCACCAGTATCACAGGCGTGCCGGTGTGCCGCGCCAGGGACCAGGCCGAGCACAGCGACCCGCCCTGGAGGCCGTCGTACATGCCCATGGCTCCCTCGATCACGGCCAGATCCGCGCCCTCCGAGCCGATCTTCAGCACGCGCTTCACCGTCTCCGGGGAACAGAGCCACTCGTCCAGGTTGTGACACACGCGCCCGCAGGCCACGCGATGAAAGCCGGGGTCGATGTAATCCGGCCCCGACTTGAACGGCGCGACCCGCAGCCCGCGGTTTTGCAGCGCCCGCAGCAGCGCCAGCGTCGCCGTGGTCTTTCCGCACCCGCTGGAGATGCCCGCAAGCATCACGCGCATACGATCATCACTCCTCCTCGAAGATGTCCCGCGCGTCCGGGCAGCACGCCCCGGCCACGGCCAGCGTTTTAGCGGCCAGCCGGGTGCCCGCGCGAACGGCCCGGGACAGGGGCAGCTTCCGCGACAGCGCCGCCACCACGCCCGTGAAGAAGGCGTCGCCGGCGCCGGTGGAGTCCACCATGTCGACGGACAGCGCGGGGCAGCGCCCGAACTCGCCGGTGCGATGGTCCACGTACACCGACCCGTCGGGGCCCATCGTGATAACCATGGCCGGGATGCCCGCGTTCCGGGACTCCTGCACCAGCAGCGGCAGCAGTGCCTCCGGGGACATGCCCTCGACGGGCTGATTGAATAGCCGCGACGCCTCGTTCTCGTTGCAGATGAAGCAGGCGCTGCGGCGCAGATATTCGGGATGGCGCAGGATCACGCCCATGTTGCCCACCAGGCCGTACACCGGCAGATCGTGCGCCTCGGCCAGCTGGAGCATCCGGGCGGTGATGGCGGCGTTGGTGTCGTAACCCAGCACGATGCCGTCGCAGTCCGCCACCAGCGCCTCACCGTGCGCGTCGATGTAGCGCTCCATCGGCTCGAAGTTGGGCTGCCGGGAAACCGAGCCCCGCAGGTCGCCATGCTCGTCCAAAATCGCCAGCCACATGCCCATGCCCCGCTCGGCGCACAGCACGTGGGTGGTGTCGATGCCCAGCGCCGTCAGGCCGTCCCGCACGTCCCGCCCCATGGCGTTGTCGTCCACCATGCTCAGAAAGCGCACGTCCGACCCCAGCCGCGCCAGGTTCTCCGCCACGTTGCGGCACACGCCGCCCGCGGTCACCTGCACGTCGCCCACATTGGTGCCCTCCGGCAGGTAGGTCCCGTTGGAAAAGCCCTTGACATCCACAAACACCGCGCCGACGACCAGCATGCCGATGGCCTCCTTGTTGATTAGGGAGTAGGGAGTAGGCAGTAGGGAGTAGGGGGAGAACGGCCCATCGCCGAATTCTCCTGAGATGCTGTTAGGTATTGAAGATGTGAATAGACAATTTACCCGACGAATCGGGATTTAGGCAGTAGGCACAGGGAGTAGGGGAGAACGGCAGATGAACGGCGCTCTAATGGAATGAAGGACGTCAAGTCTCCCCCATAGACCACCGAAAACGCAGAGTTTTCAATCGAAGTCAGAGGCTGTGCCGTAACTCCCCCTACTCCCTACTCCCTACTCCCCTGCCCTCGCGAATCAATAAAAAAAGCAAATCACTCAAACACCGTGCCAGAGCGGGCGTCCGGGCCGCGACGCGCGCATACATCCGCCGCAAGGCGCATTCGCGACCCGTCGCCCGAAGGCACAGTTTGAGGATTGCATCTATATTATAGCATAGCTTGGTAAGGATTGCAAGTTACAGGGGCCTCAATAAACATTTAACGAATTGTTGCCTGAATGCGACTTTTTGAAACAGGCTGCATGGGGTATTATATGAGCATTAATTTCCTACTGGAGTGATGGTTTTATGCAGGGCTCCTCCACCTTTCGCACGGTGCTGACGGCGCTGTTCGCGGCGCTTATATGCGTGGCCACCATGTTCATCCGCGTCCCCTCCCCCGTCAGCGGTTACATCAACCTGGGGGACGGCTTCGTGCTCCTGAGCGCCTTTCTGTTGGGGCCGAGCCTGGGCACGGCGGCAGCGGGCATCGGCTCCGCGCTGGCGGACCTGCTCTCGGGCTATCCCATGTACGCCGCGGGCACGCTCATCATCAAGGCCCTGATGGCGCTGTTTGCCGCGACGCTCTGCCGCAGGCTGGGCCACGGCGGCACGAAGTCCCGCCTCATCGCCGCCGTCGCCGCGGAGCTGTGGATGGCGCTGGGCTACTTCGCCTATTCCGCCCTCTGCCTGGGCTACGGCCCGGCCGCCGCCGCCGAGATCCCCGGCAACCTCTGCCAGGGCGCGGCAGGCGTCGCCGTGGCAGCCTTCCTCACCCCCGCGCTGATGGGCAGCCACGAGATTCGGGAGATGTTGGACAAGGCGCGACGGCAGCGCGACAGGGAGCGTTAGGGCCAGTCGGGCAAGTCAGGCCAGTCGACCTCCGGCTTCTCCCATTCTTTCTTCGTATCTATTCAGTTCTGCTGTAATAAGTGGAGATTGTACGAGGCAACGGGGAACG
>Ga0256404_1008343_pt1 | contig 15639 bp, 20 predicted proteins | sample RumenRJG_01DNA_FD_185990 | JGI IMG/M metagenome (GOLD analysis project Ga0256404, IMG submission 185990) | Bovine rumen microbial communities from Lethbridge, Alberta, Canada - RJG_01 | ecosystem: Host-associated > Mammals > Digestive system > Stomach > Rumen | place: Canada: Alberta | collected...
GAAAACGGTTTCTTCTTTTCCGAGGACAGTACAACAATAAAAGTTAGAACACTTGGATTTCTCCGTTTGTATAATGGTAACGCTCAATCTGAGCGCGATGATCCGTTCCAAAATTAACCAAAATGGCTACCGGGTACTGCGTGGCTCGCAAATAGCCAAAAGTTTGGTAATGCTCCCTCTCGGAGAGCTGGGTGATGGCTTTGCACTCAATGATGATCTTGCCGATAGATGCGTCCACGACGAGATCCATCTTGAGGTACGCCTCCAAAGGTTGGCCCATGAAGAGGGGATGAAACTCCTGCTCCTTGTTGAACGTCAAGCCTTTGGCCGTAAACGACTTGGCCAAAGCCTCCTGGTAGATGTACTCGGGAAGGCCGGGACCCAGTTGGCGATAGACATCATGCAGACAGCCGACGACATCGTAGGTAGCCTGGACCAGCTGCTGCCGTTTGGGTTCCTCGACAGTGCGGAGGCGTTGCGGCTTCTGCGGGAGGAAAGATTGGATATCTACAGGTTTCATAATTATGCGTTATTGAAGTTGGTCGTTACAAGGAAATTTGTTTGCCAACAAGAGATCTCGTTCAAGATTCAGTCTACCCGGTTCATCTGCAGGTACATGAGAATAAATACCAATACAATTGGCACTATGGCTCATAATTTCACTCTCCTTATGGTGGTTTTGGAAACGAGTGGACAAATCTCCGGTTTCTCCAAGGTACAAGTAAGTATGATAGTACGCACCATTGGACAATTCTCTGCGTGTAAACAAATACAAAGCAGGAACTGGTGGCCAAGCTGATTTAATGTCTTCAAAAGTATCAAACGTGTACAATTGGAATTGATATTCCTTTCCGGACTCACCTTTGATTGTTGTTGTTTTACCAATGTTAGTAAACATATGCAAAAATTTTAATGATTTACAATTTTAGGAGCGTTGGATACGCCACTCTTCTATACTCGAATTCCTGTTGCTCGATAGATGGCATTGAAATGATAGCACCCTTATCTCCCGTTTCTCGTGCCTCGATCAGTTTATAGCGTTGATCCGGATAACGCATACGCACAACAGGATTCGTGATTGGACTAATGCGGTAAGCCGTTAGACAAACTCTATGAGAAGCGGCATTAAACTTGGTTGCGATAGTAGGCACAGCCATCATTGTTTCAAGGCTCTCCGATAATTGAATCTCCGCTTTCTCCATCTTACCTCCTGCGAAAGAGATTGAACCATCGCTAATAGGTTTTGACAAATTGCCGGTATTTCCCAAGGACGAAGTAAACTCGACAAGACAAACCAGCTGATTCGTATCACGTGAAGTCAAGACCCAGTCACAACGTTTTCTACCCCTTTGGAAAGACTGCGGTTTTTTACAAGAGCTAATGAATCGATCATAGGCGAAGGCCTTCATTCCTCCGTCCACATTATGCATCCGCAACTGTCCATCCCCCACATTTGCGATTGGAGTACCAGCCGAATCCTTTAATTCGACCGGATTGTCCATGAGTTCATATTCATCAGCGACAAGATCAGGGGATGATATATGATAGTGCGACACAAAATCGTTTACAAACAACTCCTTCATACTACTCTTGATTATCGAGATTCTCGTATTGCGAGTAAATATAGTCGATAGGCTTCGACAGATATTCCGGATCCACCAAATGAGCATTCTTAATTTTCAAATCGCGTAAAAGTCCATCTTCTACTCCATAGACATTCACTTTGTCATAATCGAGGTTAACTCCCTCAACGGTTGTTCCTTTGTCATGAGCCTTGAATAGCAGATTCAGATAATTGAGCAGATACGGACTATGCGTTGTAATAGCAGTGCGTATGACATAGGGATGCTCATCCATCATCGTCATCGAGAGTATACGATTGAAAAGACGTAACTGGTTGGACGGGAACAAGCATATCTCCGGCTCTTCTATATGAATATCAATACTTTTCTTCCGAATTTCTCCGATATTCCAGTCCGGTCTAAAGTGCTTTAACTCGTCCAGACGCGCAAGGAACTTTAAGACAGCCGAATTGAGCGAGTTCTCAAGATTGTAGTATCTGGTATAGTACATCAAAAGCATATCTAATGGTGCTGACGACTGGATACCAGACGATGCCTCTTCAAGTCGGATACTGTATTCCGCTTCCTTTGAACCACCTTCCACGACGAGAATCTCCTTTCCATCTTTTACTTTCGTCCTCAAATTGGCATCCACAGCAGAAATGGGCATATCACGAATGACAGTCCATGCTTTCTCCAACTCCTGGTGCAGATCTTTGAGATAGAAACTCGAAGGCTGCATACTCTCCTTGTTTGCCAGAATGTCTGCAAGGATATTGCGTTTTTCGCAAATGAAACTTACCTTTTCCAGGCACATTTCTTCCATAGAAGGCTCGGTTACCGTCATCTGAGCAGGAGCCACCGGATTAAACGGATCCTTAGCCGTAATGGAAATAGACACCCCATCACGCTCAAAGAAGATTTGAGAGTTCGGCTTCATGTAATCTATAATACCGGAACTTCGGAGGTAGTCATTGATATTATGAGCAAACGGGACCTTCTCCACCCCGGAATTATGCAAATAGCAACGGATATTCTGCTGTTTGTATAACCAACGGCACATAGAGAGCACCTTCAAGATGGTACTTTTTCCGCTCCCCGATTCTCCGATAAGGAACAGCACTTGCCCAATATCATTCAGTTTTGCTTCTTTTAGGGCTCCAAAATTTTGGATGATTAACTTTTCTGCCATATTATGGATTTTAAAATTTTCTCTTTTTCTCTGTCTTGCATTTTGTCTCGTACGTACGTATATGTACATACATGCACGCATAGCAATTCGAGCCGCAAAATTACAAAAAAAAATTCATATATGCAAATATATAAGGAGAAAAGTGCGGAATTTTTGAATTTTGCAAGGGAAATGGGAAGTTTTGAGAGCAAAGAGGTGGTGGATTGGGAAAATTATAGAGATGATAAGTCGATTATATTAATTATAAATTTTCAGTCTTAACCAAAAAAGTTAGAGAAAAATACGGAATTATTAGATACCACAGTATCCCTACCGAAACAGTTTATCAGTCTGCTTGAATACAAGCATTCAGACAGTCTGATAATCTGTTCCGCTCAATAGACTCTATTTCACAGACTCTCCTAATAATTCCTCTCAAAAAAATGCCAAAAAATTACGAAAATGCTCGGCAATTGGCGACAGGTTGTTAGGCAAGGATGTCCTTATAGTCATTTGTGCGCGTGAGAACGTTGCGCGCATAGGAGCAGACGGGGATGATGGTGCGGTTGTTTTGGCGTGCAAAATCGACTGAAGTTATGACCAATTGGCGCGCTATACCCTGCCCTTCGAAGCCTTCGAAGACACGCGTATGATCGATGATCATCCGTTCCGGAGTGGTACGTTGGTAGGTCAATTCGCCTACTTGCACATCGTTGAGCCATGCTTCGAAGATGCCGCTACGTTCTGATTCTGTGTGTTTGATGATTAGCATATTTTTCAAACGATTAGATCTGTTTTAACATGCCTTGGCAACCTTCGAGGATATCGTCGTAGGCCTTCGTGAAATCTCCTGTGTACCATGGATCGGAAACATCGGGGACGTTTCCGATATTGGATATTGGAAATTGGACATTGGTGATTGCCCAAGCCATCATGAGCGAGACTTTATGGTCCGTGTCCTCGCCAATGATGTAGCGCATCCACCGCAGATTGCTCTGGTCCATGCAGACAATATAGTCGTAGTAGGCATAGTCGGTACGTGTCATCTGCCGCGCCTCACGATGCTCAAACGGCACATTTTTCGCAGCCAACATCCGCTTAGCCGGAGGATAGATGTCGTTCCCTATCTCCTCCGTAGAAACCGCAGCCGACGCTATCTCGAACTCATCTGCTCTACCGGCTTGCGCCACCAAGTGCTTCATGATAAACTCAGCCATCGGAGAGCGGCAGATGTTGCCGTGACATATAAAAAGTATCTTCGTCATATTACAATATTACTATAGGTGGGCACAAGCTAATTCTTCAATGAGATCTTCATCGGCAGGGAGCCAGTTGACGGATTGTAATTCGTTGGGAGCAAGCCATTTGGCTGCTTCGTGCTCTAAGAGGGTATAGGATGATTGCTCATTGGTCATTGGTGATTGCTCCTTTAAGCGGCACTCGAAACAATGCATCGTCAGATGGAAGTTCGGATAGTCATAGTCGATAGTACGCAAGAGTTCGCCGACTTCGATTTCGGCGTCTAACTCCTCATGGATCTCACGACGCAAGGCTTGCTGGGGAGTTTCTCCGGATTCTATCTTTCCCCCTGGAAACTCCCACCAATCCTTCCACTCGCCATAACCCCTTTGCGTAGCAAAGATCCGTCCTTGCTCATCAAAAATCACCGCAGCGACGACTTCAATTCTTCTCAGTTGAGTCGGTTGCAGCGGATGACGTTCTATTTCAGGGGTTATGGGCATTTTATATACTCTTCAGTTGTTTCACAATCTCTTTTACCGCATTGTCGTTGCAGCGGTGACCGAACTTCGCAGACCATATGATGTCGAATCCGGCTTCTTCTATAACTTTGGCATTGCGTTTGCTCATCTCATGACCTAAGAGTTCGTCATCTGTTGAAAAAAGGCCTATATTGCGCGAACCGAGGATGAATGAGTGCTCTTTCTTAAAAGCGATGAAGCGTTGAACCATCGGTTCGTCGATGATGAATTCTATGGCTCCGTCTGCGCGTTCTTGCAAGTACGGATGTTTGCCATACCCCATCTTGCGTAGCGTACGATCCATCTCCAGAGAGGGATTGAGGACGATCTTCGTCGCTTTCGGTGCATCGACATACAATGCCAACATGCCTCCCATGGATGTGCCGACAATTAGTACCGGTTCGAAAGTACGCGACCATTCGTTGATGATCTCCAGCGACTCAAACGGATCATGCGTCACTTCCGGAGCAAGCCATTCATATTCCGGCAAGGCACGCGCCAACGACGCCCTTGTTCCGGACTTCGGACTCGATGCAAAACCATGAATATACATGGCGTACGGCTTCTGTTTCGGTTCTTCCCAGTTGTACATATCAAATCTATTTTGCCGCAAAATTACAAAAATTCTCTGACATACACAAGTTTTTGCACAATTTATTTGCATATCTCGCAAAAAAATTGTACCTTTGCACGCAAAATTTAATGGCGCATATCCTGACATATGACCAAATCGATCAGCAACAATGGAGTGAGTTGGTGCGGACGAGTGAGACAGGAACATGGTTTCAGTCTCCGGAGGCGTATGATTTCTATGCGTCCCTGCCAGAACTGATGGATCCATTCGTGTATGGGTTAGAAAGAGCAGGAAAACTATGTGCCGTTTGTGTCGGATATGTGACCAAAGAGCGGAGTGCTATCAAACAATTCTTTACGCGTCGTGCGATTATAATAGGTGGGGTCGTGGTGGCTGCGAATTGCGCGAAAGAGGATATTGCAATATTATTGAGCTATATTCGCGAGGATTTTGAGCAAAAATCCATCTACATCGAGACTCGCAATTTTAATGACTATAGCGATTGGAAAGAGGCGTTTGAAACTGCGGGATTTACTTACAAACCGCACCTGAATTTCCATTTCGATTGCACGGATCGTGAGGCGATGTGGACAGGCTTGAGCGAGACCAGAAAGCGGCAAATTCACAAAGCACAGAAGAACGGTGTAGTCATCGAGGAAGCCCAAACAGAACAAGAAGTGGTAGATTGGTATGCGATATTATTGGACCTATATCGCCGCAAAGTGAAGACGCCGCTCTTTCCGCTATCCTTCTTCTTGGCGTTCTTCCGTCAAAAAAGAGGCATCTATCTGTTGATCAAAACAGAAGGCAAAGTGATCGGTGGTATCATGTGTCCGATTAAGGAAGAGCAATGTATCTACGAGTGGTTCGTCTGCGGAATGGATAGTTCATACAAATCGCTATCTCCTTCCGTTATGGCGACATGGGCCGCGATGGAATATGCTCATACGCACCAATTACCTCGCTTCGATATCATGGGTGCCGGAGAACCTGGAGTTCCTTATGGAGTACGCGATTTCAAGGCTGAGTTCGGAGGTAAACTCGTCGAACACGGACGATTCATCCATATCTGTAAACCAAGTCTTTACCGGCTTGGCACATGTGTTGTAAAATTCTTAAAACGCAAATAATTATGTTACAAGTTGGAGACAAGATGCCGAGTTTTGCGGCAGCCGATGAAACAGGCAAAATGGTTACAAACAAGGACCTGATCGGCAAGAAAACAGTCATTTATTTCTACCCGAAAGATTCCACTCCGGGGTGTACGGCTGAAGCATGTAACATCCGCGACAACTACCATGCTTTCTTGGCGCAGGGTTATCAAGTGTTTGGTGTCAGCAAGGACAGCCAAGCTTCGCATGTCAAGTTCAAAGAGAAATACGACTTACCTTTCCCGCTGCTCAGCGACCCTACAACCGAAATGCTGCAAGCCTTCGGTGCATGGGGAGAGAAGAAGAACGCAGTTAATCGTGCCCTTGCGGCTAAGACGAACTACGGCAAGGTGACGATGGGAACGCTGCGCAAGACGTTCATCTTTGATGAAACCGGCATCTTAGAACGTATCATCGAGAAAGTGGATACTAAGAATCACTCGGAACAGATCTTATAAACAAATGCCACGTGTTATCGGAATAGGAGAAACGGTGCTGGACATCTTGTTTAAGAACGACCAGCCGCAGAAAGCCGTTCCCGGTGGATCGACGTTCAACAGCATCGTGTCGTTGGGTCGTGCCGGAGTGCCATGCGCGATGATCACCCAAACGGGAAGTGACCATATCGGAGATATGATCTGCGATTTTCTGCGCAAGAATGGTGTCTCCGACGAGTTCGTTTGCCGACATCCGAACACCAAGTCGCATATCACGCTGGCCTTCCTCAACGAACACAACGATGCGCAGTATGAGTTTTACAAGGACCACAAGAGGGACTTGCTGGACATCCCTCTGCCGCAGATAACAGCCGACGACATCGTCCTTTTTGGTTCGTTCTTTGCTATCAATCCCGTCATTCGTCCTATCACTCGCAAACTCCTAACGGAGGCACACGAAGCCGGAGCATGGCTCTATTATGATGTCAATTTCCGCAAGAATCATATCGCTGATTTGCCGAATATTCTGCCGAATATCGAGGAGAATATGCGGCTTGCATCTGTCGTACGTGGTTCGATGGAGGACTTCAACTATCTGTTTGGTTTACAGGACGCTGACGCTATCTACGAACGTGTTCGTTCGCTATGCGAGACTCTCATTCTAACTGACGGAGCACAATCCATCCGCGTCTACGAAAAGGACAAAGTGACAAAGTATGATGTACAAAGGATTAAGACTGTCAGCACTGTTGGAGCAGGAGATAATTTCAATGCCGGTTACATCTACGCCAAACTGCGTGGCATTGACGACCAATCGTCCCGTATCGCCATGGCCCAACGTTGGAGTCAGGACGTCTGTCAACAAATCGGCAATAACATCAGCGATGAACTTGTAGCACAACTTAAAGCATGACAATCATTTTTGACTTGGATGGAACGCTGCTCAATACCATTGACGACTTGGGTTATGCGTGTAACTATGCGCTGGAGCAGACGGGATATGCGACGCACTCGATTGCGGACTATCCTCGGATGGTAGGCAACGGCATCAATAATCTCATTCGTCGTGCCTTGCCTTTGGATCAGCAGACGGAAGAGAATATCTTACGCGTACGTGCGTATTTCGTACCTTATTATAATGAGCACAACTGCGACTATACGCGTCCGTATGGAGGGATACCCGAATTGTTAGCGACGCTCAAATCGCAGGGCCATCACCTGGCTGTTGCAAGCAATAAGTACCAGGCTGCCACAGAGAAGATTGTTAATCATTTCTTTCCCGGTATCTTTGATGTCATCTTAGGAGAACGCGAAGGCATCGAACGGAAGCCGAATCCGCAAATCGTTTACGATATCCTTTCAACAATAACCAGTAACCAATCACCAATAACCAATCTCCAATCCACGTTATACGTGGGAGATAGCCTCGTGGATCGAGATACGGCAGCAAATGCAAAAGTGCCGTTCGTGGCATGCTCGTGGGGATTTGTAAGTAGAGAGATGCTGATTGCGAATGGTGTGACTCGTATCATTGACAAGCCGGGAGACTTGCTTTTGGACATATATATTCAGCAATCCATTCTTCCCCAATATGACAATTTTGATGGAGGACATAAGCGAGATCATGCGGAGACAGTCATTCGGGAAAGCCTCAAACTGGCACGTGCCTACGATGCCGATGAGACCATGGCGTATGTCATTGCCGCGTACCATGATCTGGGGTTAAAGTTCGATCGGGAAAAGCATCATATTCATTCTGGTGAGATCATGATGGAAGATGCGAACTTGCGAAAATGGTTCACGGAAGAACAACTGTTGACCATGCGTGACGCGGTGGAAGATCATCGTGCAAGCGGAAAGAACCCACCACGAACGATCTATGGTGCTATCGTCGCTGAAGCCGATCGGCAGATAGATCCGCTTACCGTCATTCATCGCACTATGGCGTATAGCCTCAAACTGCTTCCTGATGCCGATTTTGACATGCTCTACCAACGCAGTCTCGATCATCTCCACGAGAAATATGCCGAAGGAGGATACCTAAAACTTTGGCTCAACAGTGAACGCAATGTGCAAGGTTTGGCTGCATTGCGAGCGCTTATCCATAATGAACCCGAACTGCGCAGACTTTGCCGCGAATGGTTTGATAATCAACAATATGACTAAAATGGAAAACTACGACATCATATCCGAACGGCAGGAGAAAGTGTTGCGGTATTTGAACGAACACAACATACCGTTTACTACCTACAATCATCCCGAAGGTAAGACGATAGAGGAGGCGAAACGGTGGTGGCACAACGATGGAAGTGTGCATTGCAAGAACATTTTCATGCGCAATCACAAGGGTGACCAACATTACCTGATTTGTTTCCCGTGCGACTACGATTTGGCGATTCATGACATCGAGCATTGGTTGAAAGATGTACTGGTTTCGCAGGGTCTCAAGGCACCCGGCAAACTGTCTTTTGCTTCTCCGGAACGAATGATGAAGTACCTGGGTCTTGAACCCGGCAGCGTCAGCCCTTTTGGACTCATTAACGATACGGAACACCACGTGATTCTGTTCTTGGATAGCCGTTTGAAAGATGCCGAGTCACTGAGTTTCCATCCCAATGACTGCCGCGGAACAGTTGTCATTTCCCAAGCCGCTTTTCAGCAATACCTGTCCTGTGTGGGCAACAAAATCGAATATATCACCACCTGCTAAATGGCCTATTCCTTTCGTGCATATTACCCGTACTACAAACGCAACTTGAAGTTAGCGTTTCCCGTCATGCTGACGCAGTTTGGTGCAGCGTTGGTGGGACTCGCTGACTCGATCATGGTGGGGCATTACGGCACAACCGACTTGGCTGCTGTCAGTTTCTCCAATGCGCTGTTTTTCACGGTAATGGTGTTCGCGATGGGAGCTCTCATGGGCATCACACCTTTGGTGGGGCATGTACATGGTAGACTTGAGAAACTGCTCAAAGAAGGTACAACGGATGACGAGATTGCGCATAAGCATGAGCAGATCACGTCCTATCTGACGAACGGCCTGGTGTTCACGGTTTTGATGAGCATCCTGTCGTTGGCGCTATTGGCTCCGTGTATCGGTTTTCTGGACGCGTTCGGACAAGAACCCGAAGTCGTCACCTGCGCACGGCCCTATTACATCCTCATCGTACTCTCCATCGTGCCGTTTTTGCTGTTTACGTTCAGCAAACAATTCCTCGAAGGACTCGGTAATACGACTGTCGCGATGCTCATCACGATTGGTTGTAACTTGCTGAATATATTGCTGAACTGGGTATTCATCTATGGTCACTGGGGACTCCCCGCGATGGGTGCAGAAGGTGCAGGATGGGCATCGCTCATTGCACGATGTCTCATGCCGGTTTGTTTCTTCATCGCCATGCTTTGCAAGGCTGATTGGCGACGGTATCTCACTTCCATGCGTAGGTTTCTGATCACCCGTCGCGAGGTGGAACACCTCCTCACCATCGGCATGCCGATTGGTTTGCAGTCCTTCGCGGAAGCGTTCTTATTCACAGCTTCATTCGTCATCATCGGTTGGATTAGCAAGGAGTCTTTGGCGGCGCACCATATCGCGAACCAGATGGCTGATCTGACGTTTATGTTGGCGCTGGGCATCGGTTCAGCAACCACCATCCGCGTCTCGCATCAACTCGGCAAAGGCGACTTGCAAGCCGTGCGCATGGCGAGTCACGCGTCGGTACATCTGTGCCTACTGATGAACACCATTGGCGCTGCCATTATGATCTTCGGACGCAACATCATTCCGTATATCTTTACGAGTGATCCGGAGGTGATCCCTATCGCTTCGACGCTGCTCATTATTGCCGGAACATTCCAGTACGCGGACGGACTCCAATGTATCGGAGCCGCCATGCTTCGCGGCATTCAGGATGTACGAGTACCGATGCGAATAGCCTTGTTCGCCTATATCGGTGTGGCGCTGCCTCTGGGACTCGCACTCACGTTCCCGATGGGTCTCGGAGCCAAAGGTATGTGGATAGCCTTCGTCATAGCTCTTGCTATCCCGGCAGTTCTCTTCCATGTGCGCTTCCATAACCAAATGAAGCGACTTAAATTCAACGGTTTAGACGAAATAGATTGATATGAGAAAAGTCCTCTTTTATACCTTGTTAGCCGTGATTTTTGCGGCATGTCAGAAATCCCAGACGCTCGAAGAACGAGCCGCTGAGTTATGTGCGTATATCCCGGATCATGAGTTGCTTGAGAAATCCCGCGACTACATGACGGAAGATTTTTATGCGGTGCTCGACACGATGTTCTATCGCCTACCGCAACACGAAGCGTTGGACCATGAATGGCTCTATTATTTCGTCACCGGCAACGGAGGCACGATTGCTGATTATGAAGTAGTTAAGGTGGAACAAACGGACAACGACCATGCCCTTGCCACGATCTCCGTGCGTCAAGTTTGGGCGGAGTGTCCTCCCGATGAAACGGGAGGAACGGCCTCCGCCGAGGAGGGAGAAATTCCGGAAGAACATCGGCTATCGATGGAACGTGTGAACGGACAGTGGTTAATGTCCGATTTTGACGACCACAAAGCCGATTGTATCCGGTACATCGCCAATAACCGCAAGGAGCAAGCAGTCCGTCAGGCCATTAGCGATTATCTCTTGCGCGAGATAGCTCCGTACTACTTACAAGGCGAAATCTGTGTTCCGGCGCTGCTTATTGCTCACGAGGAAGATTCGTGCGTGTGGGGTGATTTCTGGGTGTTCTGGTACAATATCGCAGGAGATACCCTCAAGACAGTTTCCGGTGGTAGCCATCCCGGAAAGATGACACTTACTTATGTAAATAACCAACCGCAAGTCGTTGATTTTGAGCGCGTAGAAGACGGTTCCCGGTTCATGCCGACAGCCAAACATATCTTCGGCGATTACCTTGATATCTTCATGAATATGCACTCCAACGAGTCCGTCCGTGAAGCCGTTCGTCGTGAACAATTATCCGAGTACGTGCAGCAAAACAACCTGTCCGTCCATTACTATCAAGACTACGGCTGGGAAGCTAAGGAATTAGAATTTTGATTATGACCAAAATCGAGACATACCAATCTCTGCTTCCGCAGATCGAATCGCTAATCTCCGGTGAATCAGACCCGATTGCCAACATGGCGAACGTGGCTGCAGCCTTGCACGAAGCCTTTGGTTTCTGGTGGACAGGTTTCTATCGCGTAGAAGGACAACAATTGGTGTTGGGACCCTTCCAAGGACCTGTCGCGTGTACGCGTATTCCGTTTGGCAAAGGTGTCTGCGGCACAGCTTGGCAACGCGCCGAAACCATCATCGTGCCGAACGTCCATGAGTTTACCGGTCATATCGCATGTTCGTCTGCTTCTAATAGTGAGATAGTCGTTCCCCTCATCCGTAACAACCAAGTCATTGCAGTCCTTGACATCGACAGTAAGGACTTCAACACTTTCGACGAAACAGACCAATTTTATCTGGATAAAATAGCAGAAATGCTAAAATAATTTGCATATGTGCGAAATTTTTCGTACCTTTGCAGCCGATACGTTTAACCCATTAAACTCACAACGATTATGAAAGAACTCAAAGGAACAAAAACCGAGCGCAACCTCATGGAGGCTTTTGCCGGTGAATCACAAGCTCGTAACAAGTACACCTTCTTCGCTTCCAAAGCAAAGAAAGACGGTTACGTACAGATCAGCAAGATTTTCGAGGAGACTGCAGCCAACGAAAAAGAGCATGCAGAGCTCTGGTACAAATACCTGAACGGAGGTAAGATTAGCGACACCGCTGCCAACCTCGCAGACGCTGCAGCCGGTGAGAATGCCGAGTGGACGGATATGTATGCACGTATGGCTGCCGAAGCTCGTGCCGAAGGTTTCGACGAGATTGCCGAGAAATTCGAGCAGGTAGGTGCCATCGAGAAACACCACGAGGAGCGTTACCGTAAACTCCTCAAGAACATCGAGGATAAGGTAGTCTTCTCGCGCGAAGGTGATTGCATCTGGCAGTGCTCCAACTGTGGTCATATCGTAGTCGGTAAGGCTGCTCCCGAAGAGTGTCCCGTTTGCCACCACGCACAAGCTTATTTCCAACTGTTAGCGGAAAATTATTAATATGATGGCACTATTATTTTCGCTGATCACGTTGCCCTACGCACCGGATGCGTTAGAGCCTGTGATCAGTCAGAAAACGATTGAATATCACCACGGTAAGCACCTGCAAACCTACGTGGACAACCTCAACAAACTCGTTGTTGGAACGGAGTTCGAATCCATGCCACTGGAGGAGATTGTTGCCAAATCGCAAGGCGGGATCTTCAACAATGCCGGACAGATCTTGAACCATAATCTGTACTTCCTGCAGTTCTCTCCGGTCGCAGCCGACAACCACACGCCGAAAGGTGCAATCCTCGACGCTATCAACCGCGATTTTGGTTCGTTCGAAGCCTTCAAAGCGGAGTTTGAACAGAAAGGTACCACGCTCTTCGGTTCCGGATGGGTGTGGCTCGCAGCAGACAAGGACGGCAAACTCGTCATCACCCAGGAACCCAATGCCGGTAACCCCGTCACCAAAGGCTTAAAACCGCTGCTAACGATGGATGTCTGGGAGCATGCTTATTACATCGACTATCGCAATCATCGTGCTGCCCACCTCCAATCCCTCTGGCAAATCATCAATTGGGACGAGATAAATCGCAGATATGCTGAGTAAGTAAGCATAGAAAACCAATAGCCGGAGACGTTAATACGACTCCGGCTATTGTTTATCCAGCGTAGTTGTTTCTATCCAAGGAACGATAGGAGATGGCTTCGAGCATGTGTTTCTTTTGGATGTTTACGGAGCCTTCAAGATCAGCGATTGTGCGTGCGACCTTAAGGATTCGATCATAAGCACGAGCCGAGAAACCTAACTTTGTTATTGTAAACTCCAGCAACTTATCTGACTCCTCGTCCAAGGCACAGTACTGCCGTACCATCTTGGTGTTCATCATGGCATTGCAATGCACGAGTTTGCTGTGCTTGAAACGCTCCGTTTGGATAGCTCTGGCTCGTAGTACCCGTTCACGAATTGCAGCCGAAGTCTCACCGGGTTTGTCGTCTCGCAACTGATCGTAGGGTACCGCTTCTATCTCGCATTGAATGTCTATACGATCCAATAGAGGCCCACTGATCTTGCTCATGTACCGATGGACTTGAGCCGGGGTACAGGTACAGGGATGCGCGGGGTTGTTCTCCCCGTAATGCCCACACGGACAGGGGTTCATCGCAGCCACGAGCATGAATGAAGCCGGATAATCGACTGTTTCTTTAGTACGTGAAACGGTGATATGTCGATCCTCTAATGGTTGCCGCATTACCTCCAACACAGAACGCTTATATTCAGGAAGTTCGTCAAGGAAGAGCACGCCATTATGGGCCAATGAGATCTCTCCCGGATGGGGATTTGAACCACCTCCCACAAGGGCCGTATCGGTGATTGTATGGTGCGGACTTCTGAACGGCCGTTGCACGATTAAAGCGCTACTGGCTCCTTTTTTCTTGTTGGTAAGCCCCATGATAGAATGGATCTTTGTTGTTTCCAAAGCTTCGTCCATTGTCAGAGGAGGTAGGATGGTTGGTATACGCTTGGCAATCATCGATTTGCCGGCTCCGGGAGGACCAATCATAATCATGTTATGTCCACCTGCTGCAGCAATTTCTACAGCGCGACGTACTTTGAATTGTCCGCGTACATCCGAGAAATCAACATCTGTCGGAAAAGCCAACTCATCAAAGAGTTTCTGCGTATCTACCTTGGTAGTCTCCCATAGAACATCTGGTTGCGATTCATCTTTCGGCTCTCCATTTAAGAAACGGATAACTTCATACAGATCTTTCAATCCATACACTTCCAAGCCATCCACGACAGCTGCTTCATCAGCATTCACCTCTGGTAGAATAAGGCCTTTGAATCCTTCTTGGCGAGCACAAAGAGCGATAGGCAAAGCTCCACGAATAGGCCGCAATGAACCATCTAAAGATAATTCACCTACCATCATATAGTTGTCAAGTTCTTTGGATTTCATTTTCTCTCCAGCAGCCAACATACCTATTGCCAACGGAAGGTCATATAGCGAGCCTTCTTTCTTGATGTCAGCAGGAGCCATGTTGATAGTGTACGAACGGTGGAGTGCCTCTAATCCATTGACAGTCAGCGCGGCCATGATTCTTTCGTGAGACTCTTTAACTGAGATATCAGGGAGTCCCACCATAATAAACTCAAAACCGGGTTTCGAATGCACCTCTATCGTCACTTTCACGGCTTCGATACCCACAGGTGCCGCACTATAGATCTTGATTAACATACGCGTACGTTTAAAATTATGCGCAAAATTACAAAAAAAATCGCATATATGCAAATAATTTTGTATTTTTAAATAAAAATACAAACTATAAACAAACAAAGAAGCCGGTGTCCTAAGACATCGGCTTCTGAAAGTGGCGGCTACCTACTCTCCCACAACGCAGTGCAGTACCATCGGCGATGCTGAGCTTAACGACCCTGTTCGGAATGGGAAGGGGTGGGACCTCAGCGCTATAACCACCTAAATGTATGTTTAGTCGAAAGTCAAAAGTCGAAAGTCGAAAGCATTTCCGCTCAACATCCAACCCAACAATCAACTATGGGGTTGACAGATCAACGAATGTAAGAGCGCGTTCACGCGCTACGAGCAATTAAGCTCGTGGACTAGATAGTCTAGATGCTCTAGATAGACTAGATAATCTAGATTTCTAGGAAAAACCTTCTTGAAAGAAGGTTGCAATTCAGCGGCGGAGCCGCGAAATGCAAAAAACCTTTTTTAGAAAAAGATTCGGGCAATTAGTACTGCTCGGCTTTATGTCACCATTGTACACCTGCAGCCTATCAACGTTGTCGTCTACAACGACCCTCAATGGAAATCTAATCTTGGAGCTAGCTTCGCGCTTA
>Ga0256404_1008344_pt1 | contig 15639 bp, 13 predicted proteins | sample RumenRJG_01DNA_FD_185990 | JGI IMG/M metagenome (GOLD analysis project Ga0256404, IMG submission 185990) | Bovine rumen microbial communities from Lethbridge, Alberta, Canada - RJG_01 | ecosystem: Host-associated > Mammals > Digestive system > Stomach > Rumen | place: Canada: Alberta | collected...
TTCCCAGAGGGTAATGTCAAGATAGCTTCAAGTGAATCATCTTACGCTGCAGAGCGTACTGGTTATTTAGTTGATGGAGTTACTGATGAGAAACTTTATTCATTCGATAATTATGAAGGTTTGAAGATTGATGCTCCTGCTTATTCAGATGCTTATGCTAATAGATTAAGGGATCTGCTTTTCGCATACTTTCCTAATGGAAGAAAACACGAAAACTATGCTAAGGTTCTTGCTACAGGTTATTCTGATGATAATGCTTATCGTACAACAACTGGTGAAAATCAACCTATAATAGTCTGTCCAATTTACAAAAACGATGGTGGATATGAAGAAATTATAAATTCTGATTTGTATTATTACTATTTCAAAGAATCAGATTTGAATAGCATTGCTGATGAGAATGCTAAAGTAGCATTTCTACAGAAACTTCCAAAGTATAAATTGATTCCGTTCAATCAACATTTTGTTAATGATGAAGATGATGTACTTGCAAAAACCTATGGTTATGCATGTTTGTACTTTGGCGATGGAACTCCTGAGGACGGAAAAGTTGGCGATTTCATTTTCCCAGAGGGCTATAAGATTGGTTTTATGGTTCGTGCAAAAACTACTGCAGAAAATGGTGTAAAAAGAGGAGAACTCTATTTTGATGGACGATTGAATACCAAAATTAATACTGATACTAATTTTAACTTTAAAAGTTCAAAGTTGAAGGATGGTCAACCTCGTGCAACCTGGTTCAAAATGGAGGATCGAGTATTGCTTTGCTGGGAGTCTGGAACTGATGCAGATTTTAACGATATTCTTTTGGAGGTTGAGGGAAGTGTTACAGATCCTGAAACAGTAATTGAGTTTGAGTACAATACCTATACTTATTGCTTCGAGGACAGACAGTTAGGTGATTATGACTTGAACGATGTCGTTATTAAGGCCAAGCGTCTTGATAAGACTCATGTACAGTACGCATTGGTAGCATGCGGCGCTTATGATAACCTGTTTGTTAAAAACATTAATGCCGGAGTGATAAACGATAATACAGAGATTCATTCTCTCTTCGGTAAGGGAGCAAATCAGTTCATTAACACAGAAAGTAGTGCTGAATATATCGAGCCTATTGTGGTAGTAAAGGAGGTTAGTGAATCGTTCAGCTTCTTGGATGAGTCCACTCAGCCATATCTTTACGACAAGTCTACCGGATTGGATGTAACATTGGCCAAGAAGGGCCAAGACCCTCATGGTATCATGTTACCTTACGACTTCAAGTATCCACTTGAAAAAGTTTGTATCACGGATGCTTATGGTGAATTCAATAATTGGGTTGAGAATAATAAAGATAGAGGAGTTCAAGGAACAAATTGGTACACCAAACCTAAAAAGGGGAAAGTATATACTAAGTAAGCATATCGTCTTTTTAGAAAGATAATAGTAATCGTGTGAAGTTATTATGCTTCACACGATTTTTTTTGCTATTTATTTTGTATTGTTTCCAAAAATCACTATATTTGCAGAGGATTAGAAACAATATGATATCTATTTATTTACAGAAACGAAGATTTTGGTTGCTTGCAACTATAGGCATAGTGCTTCTTGGTATTACTTTATATATATATAATAAGGTGTTCCCCAAAGATTATGGCCATAAGGTCGTTGTATGTATTCCGGTCTATGGTCAAAGTCTGGCTTTAGGTGAGGAAGCGACTAGAATAACAGACTTTGATTCATTGAGGATTAAGTATGATGGAAGGATTGTAACAGAAAATCTTGACTATACTTTTGGCTATTTTGATCATAGCAGCCAGTTTAAACAATGGGTCAAGAGAGTTTTGCATTACGACAAAAAAGCCTTTGAACTGTCAGTCTATAGTATGGCAGAGGATCTTGCTACAGAATTGGGCGAAGATACAATCGTCTGTATCTTCCCAGGTGGACATGGTATGAATACCATTCAGCAGTTGATGAAACCTGCAGAGCCATACCAAAAGTTCATCAAGGAGATTACTACAGCTTACGAAAAAGCTCAAGAACGTGGATGGGAGTTTTACGTCCCTGCAGTCTGCTGGATGCAAGGCGAGTCAGATATTGTCGAATATCCAGACTATGACTATAAAGAATATTTCCATCGTATGTATAACGATCTGAATACTGATATTAAAAAAGTGACTCATCAGACAGATAATATTCGTATCATCAGTTATCAATCATCAACGATAACTAAGGGCCTTCGTTACAAACCGAACAATTATGATGGTACTGAGCCTAATACACCTACAGTTCAGATGGAGTTGATAAGAGATGATACGCTTGTTTGGGCAAGTGGTCCTACATATCCTTATGATTTTGTGAATGAATCTCTACATATTGATGCCGTTGGTCAGCAAGCCATTGGCAAACTTGCTGCCAGATCTGCATTGGGCATCATCAGAAAACAGAAAAGGAATATCGGTTTAGTGCCTATTGCGTATCATGTTGAAGGTAATGATATCCGGATTGACTTTAATGTCCCTAATCCGCCGTTATTCTTTGATACGATTCAAGTTAAGAAGATTGCTAATTATGGGTTTAATGTCATCCGCCGTGATGGAACAGATATCATTTCTAATGTCGCGATAGATAATAATTCTGTTATTATTCATTGTGCAGAATCCCCCATAAACAGCAAGCTTCGTTATGGTATTAATGGCGAATTCCTCAAAGGTGGTCGCAATCATGGACCAAGAGGCAATTTGCGGGATTCTGAGAAAAATATATCAAATTGGTGTTTAATTTTTGAAAATGTAGTGGAATAGATATGGTGCCAAAAGTTTCGGTGATTATAACGATTTACAATCGTGAAAAGTATATTGAGGACTGTGCTCGCTCGCTATTTGAACAAACGTTAGATGATGTGGAGTTCCTCTTTGTTGACGACGCTTCAACAGATAACAGCGTGATGATTCTTCGGAATTTGCTTGAGAATTATCCGAAAAGGAAAGACTTGACGAGAGTTATTTGTTTAGAGAGTAATGGCGGTAGAGCAGTCGCTCGTCAAATTGGTATTGATCATTCTACTGGTGAGTATGTTATCCATGTTGATAGCGACGACTGGGTTGATTTGGATATGCTGGAAAAGTTATATGATAAGGCTAAAGAAACTCACGCAGATATCGTTGGCTGTAATGTAACTCATGAATATGGAAGTTATAAGCGTATATTTAGTCAGGACTATTCTGATGATATGGATGAGAACATCAGAAGACTCCTTAATGGAAAAATCTTTCCGTCTCTGTGTACTTCGTTGACTCACTCAAGTCTTATTAGAGATAATCATATCACATTCCCGCAAGGGCTGGATACTGGCGAGGATTTGTTGTTCAATCTGAATATGTATCTTCATGCCAAGAAGGTTGTGGGGGTAGACAACCCGTTTTATCATTATCGCCATACTGAGGATTCTGGCTCGTTTAAGCATACGGAAAAGAGCATTAATAGTGTGATTGAGGTCTCGCGCAGAATAGAAGAGCTCATGCGAGAGACGGGGAATTATGAAAAATTTGAGCATGAAATACTGTTCCGTAAGTTCTCAATGAAATGTGCTCTGATTACGAAATTTGATAATCAAGAGTATAATAAGTCATGGTTAAAACTCTTCCCTGAAACTCACAAATATATTTGGAGCTATAAGCAATTCAGCTGGAAACGTCGGATAGAGCTATGGCTTGCTGCTCATAATCAGTTTAAACTAGCAGTCTTTTTTCAGAAATTGCTGAAATGGCAGCATCGAATTAAACATGCTTGATCGATAGTAAGATTTTTGCGAGTTTAACAATCGACTTTCTGATACTCTGTGATTTTGTCACTCTGGGGGAGATTTGAAGTAAGTCTGGATGTATAGACATTAAGAGATGATAATCTGTTAAAATGCGCTCAGGAAACAATTCTCTGAGAACAGCCTCTCGCTCACGTCTGTTTAAATCCAAAGCTGTATTGCTGATACCATTCATATCCACATCTACAACAATAGTTTCTGTATAGAAAAACGAGCAGTTATCAATGACCAGTGCTTCAATAAAGAATTTCCAATCGCTGACAATTTTGTATTTCTCATCATAAGGATGGCGTAGGGCTACATTGCGTTTGATGAATGAAGCCTGATGATCAACGGCACCAGTACAAAGAGTGTATAATGAGATCCCGTCTTTTCCGACATTAGGGTGGGGGCTTCCGACATGCGTTCCTGTGATGATGTCTGCATCTGTGTCGAGTGAAAAAATACGTTCGAGCACATCGGCAGAATAGAAACGGTCTCCACTATTCATAAAGTTGACATAATCGCCTTTTGCTTGTCGGAGCCCTTTGTTCATGCCCTGGTATATGCCGCCATCGGGTTCTGATACCCAATAGTCAATGTACCGCTCGTATTTCTTGATGATATCCAGACTTTCGTCAGATGAACCTCCATCAATAACGATGAACTCAAAATCATGGTAGCTTTGTGAAATCACACTTTTTATGGTGCGTTCCAGGCCTTTAGCATCATTATAATTAACAGTTATGATAGAGAGTTTCATTGTTAATTTGTATTTTATTTGGCAAAGATAGTGATTATTTTCGGAAAAAGTTGTAATTTTGCAGAAATATAATAAAAAAATGGGAATTGCTGGCAAGACACTTAATAAGATAGCCCGATTTTATCGTCAGAATATTGTTAAAGAACAATATCCGCTACTTACCTCTTTCTCTAGAAGGACACTGAAGAAAGAGGGAACTTTGGGTTTGGTCTATATGCTACATCATATCTGTGAAAAAGATGCGAAGCTGATTCCTACCAATGAAGATTTGAAAGTGTCGCCTGCTTTTCTGGAAAAAATCATCTTGAGATATAAAAGCCTGGGATTTGATTTCGTGTCTTTGGATCAATTGTACGAAATAATCCGTTCTGGTGAAACAAACAGACGTCCTTTCGTGGCTTTTACAATAGATGATGGCTATCTTGATAATTATACAAACGCCCTTCCTGTCTTCGAACAATATGATGTTCCTTTTACCATTTTTGTGGCTACAGACTTCATTGATAAGAAAGCCATCTTATGGTGGGATTGTGTTGAGGAGTTGATCATGACTCATGAGTCTGTAACTACGAGTGATGGAAAGACATATCCGTGCCAAACTTTCCAGCAGCGTTGGAATACATTTCGTTATCTGAGGGAGCGCATTTTGAATCTTGACCAAAATTGTTTGGAGCAAGGACTAAATGATATGTTCGCCCGATATGATATAGATTGGTATGGCCCTATTAAGGAAAAAGGAATGACTTGGAGCCAAGTTGAGGAGTTGGCAGACCTACCTTTATGTACTATTGGAGGCCATACGGTATCGCATCCATCATTGAAAAAAATCTCTCCAGAGGAGGCAGAACAAGAAATCAGAGAAGGAATAGAAAGAATAGCACAATTTATCAAACAGCCAGTTCGCTATTTTGCATATCCTTATGGTACTCCTCATGAAATAGGAGAAAGAGAATTTCGCATAATCGAAAGATTGGGAATTCAATTGGCTTTTATGGCGCATCAAGGATGTATCACTGTAGATAATATGAAGCATGTGACTCGTCTGCCAAGAGTCTATCTGAAAGAATAATATATGAATAGTAGTATGGAACAGCCGATAGTAACAGTATGGTGTCTAGCATATAACCAAAAGGATTTCATTCGTGATGCTTTGGAGGGTTTTGTTATGCAAAAGACAACGTTCCCTTTTGAGGTCATCGTGCACGATGATGCCTCAACGGATGGGACAACTGCCATCGTGCAAGAATATGCGCGTCAATATCCAGAAATTATAAAGCCAGTTATAGAAACGGAGAACCAATGGCAAAAGGGAGGGCTGAAGCATATCATTCATATCATGAACGAGAAATATCGTAATGGTAAGTACATTGCCTTTTGTGAGGGTGATGATTATTGGACAGCTCCCCATAAGTTGCAGCAACAAGTGGATTTTCTGGAAAGTCACTCAGAGTATTCCATGTGTTTCCATAGTGCCAAGAAAAAATATGAGACAAAGGCAAGAGCCTGGATAAACTGTGAAAATATTGAGGATAGGGATTATGATGCAACTGATATTTTTGTAAACTGGACTGTTCCTACTGCATCGGTTATGTGTCGTAGAGAGGCGATGGAATTCTATGCCAATCTGAAACATCCAGAGCGGATTCAGAATTATGATATATTTATTTTCTTGTCATGTGCTATGATAGGAAAGTTGCGTGGCATGCATGAGCAAATGTCTGTTTATCGTATTCAAGGTGAAGGCTTGACCTATAATAAGCAGGCATTGATTCGCTGCACGATGAATAATCCCGGGCACTTTATGACATTGAAGGAGAACTTCCCAATCGTTGATGCAAAACCAGTGGATGACACTATCTCCAAGGTATTCTTCGAACGTGCTATGATACAAGATGGCTTTTTGGATAAGTTTGATGATTATCTGTCTTCTTTTCGCTATAGTAGCAAACGCTTTTTTAGAATGTTCCTGACTAAGGTTTTGCATATATGGAAAAGATGAGAAATGCTACTTTTGACATGTTAAAGGGCATTGGCATTTTGCTCGTGATTATTGGTCATACTTTTATGAAAGAAATAGGACCATATATTCAGGCGTTTCACATGCCATTATTCTTTATTGTAGCAGGTTATTTCTTTAAGTACAAACCAATTAATGTCCAAATAAAAAGAGATTTTAGAAGATTAATTGTTCCCTATTTATATGTTGTGGTTATTACTCTTTTGATTGCATCATTAAAACACTTTAGGAATACAGGCACAATTGATTTTCATTTAGGAACGTTATATGAATGTGGTACTCCTGCTTGGTTCCTTTTGGCTTTATTCGGTGCTAAGCAGATATTCAATGTTGTTTATAAGTATGATTGTCATAACTATCTTTTGTATTCTTTTATATTGTCAAGTATACCATGTCTGATAACTCATTTTACTGACATCGATCCTGTGTTGTCAATAGGTTCTTCTATATGTGGAGTGTTCTTTTATGCTATTGGTTATTATATTAAGGTAAATGGTGTTTTAGAAAGAATAGAAAACTATCAAACTTATGCTATTGTTATATCCATTTTGCTATGGTTGAACACAAGTATTTGGGGGGCTGTAGATATGCATTATTGCATATTTAAACTATGGTTATTAGATTTTATGGGGGCATGCTCTGGAGTTTATTTATGTTATATATTATCTAAATTTGTAGAAAAGTCTACAAAAAGGATAAAAATGTTGTTAGCTCAAGTCGGTTATTATTCTTTTGTGATTTATTCATTTCATGCAATAGAGTATGTTTTCCCAGATTGGCATCAGATTGCTTCCTTTTCGGATGGGACCGAATTTAGACCTTTTGTAATTCTCCTATTGAGGTTGCTGTTTGCGTGGATAGTAGTTTTGATAACTATCAGATTTCCTATAATAAAGAGTTTGTTTTTTCCTGCAAAAGGGTAATGTGCGTATTCCGGCGATGCCCGTTTCACCGATTCCGGTGATATTCGTTCACTTTTTCTGTCTCACTTGTCTACAGAATACTCATGTCTATAGTGTTTGCTATTAATTCTATTGTTTAATAAGATGTTTATGTATGATAGTATGAGTGAACCTGACCAGTATGAAAAAAAAATAAGTATAGGATTATTTGTATAACGAAGTAATATGTGTATTATATAGTAACATAAACTATTACCAAGAAATATCTCAAGTGTATGTGCTCCAATAAATCTTATACAAGGAATTCTGAAAATATGTTCTATTATGTGCACTAGTGTCGTGGTATAAATAAGTAGTAAAAACAAGGGACAGAATGTCGCAGTTGTGTAATACTGTGAAATGTTGAAGAATAGACAAGGTGTAAAGAAAATGGAACTGACAAACAAACTCCGCTTTTGTTTTTCTATATCATTTTGATGTAAATATATTATAATGCCTAAAATGAATATGGGGATACGGGCTATAAAACACTCATATTGCCATGGAATAGTAAAGAAATACAATGTAATAGATATAAATACATTTGTAAAAATAAGGAAAATATCTTGGAATTGTTTCGTAAATAAGTAAATAATAGGAAATGAAAGATAAAGAAGTACGATAGCAGGAATATACCAATTCCAATAAATGCCTCCAAGATTCCAATATGAAAGTGTGCTAATATTGCAGAATACATCCCAAATAGTGGTTAGGATACTTCCTTTTGGATTAGAAATTAAACTGATGAGTAGGCCAGTGAAGATATAAAGAGGAAAAATTTTATTTAGCCTATTTAGATAGAAAGCTTTGAGAGTATTTTTAGCATAAGAGAAACATAGCCCAAACCCGCTTAGAAAGATAAAAATATCAACACCTATATATCCATGTTTAAAGATACTTAAATTTGGATTTCTTTCTGGAATACACCAACTATAGGAGTGATATAAAAGAATAAATGTAATAGCAACCCCCATTAGTGATGTTCTATTTGTTTTTATATAACTAGCATAATCCATATTAGATTTAATTTTAGTGAAGGTATTTTGTGTCTATTATATAATCTGAGATTGTTTGATCATTTAGACTCCTTTGAAATTCAAAGGTTGATTTATGTATTTTATTTGGTGCAAAAAGACTTAGACCCACACCTTTCCATTTATCATTTTGTAAATGATATAAATCTAATATGGTAGGGAATACAGATGTTTGTGCCATTTCTGATACAAAGTCGTTATTTGAGAAACCTATAGATGGGGATAGGATAATAAAGGGTATGGAAGTAAATAATTGTTCTTCCTTTGTGTTTAATTTGGGTCCATTGGGCTTATGATCAGCAGTAATAATAATGGTACAATCTTTATACCAAAGATATTTTTTCAGTGAATTCAGGTATTTCCCCAAGTATTTGTCCATATAATGCACATTATCTAAATAGTGCTTAAGCTCTTTAGAAAAATCATTTGGGTAATCAATGCGAAATGCTTCGTATGATTTAATGTATGGCGAGTGCATAGACGAGGTGAGAATGAAACTCATGAATGGTGGTTTCAGACGTTGGTCGTTGGTCGCGGCAAATTCAAATAATTGTTTATCATTCAGCCAGTCTTCCTCTGTCTTTTGAGTGTAATCCTCTTTTGAAAATAGTGCATCTATTCCGTATTTCTTGCACATAGCTTCTTGCGACCAAGAATACTTATCAGTGGGTATAGTCATTTGGCTATACAAATGGGGCATTTGTTGCTTGGCTAATGAAACAAATGTCGTGATACTATCTGCTCTTATTTCATTAATAGTCACACCATTTTTAAGGGGTAGAAGACCTGTCAGATAGATGAATTGACCATCGCTTGACTCTCCTAATAAGGCTTGGGACTCCATGTTAGGATTGTAGTAAGCTTTGGTTAATAGTTTGTTAATGTTGGGGGTGATCTCAATACCACCAAAAGATTTGTTAATGGGATAAGATGAGAGAGACTCTACAAGAATGAAAATCAAATTCTTAGCAGTATCATTGGGTAAAGGATAACTTGATGCATACATGTATTTTTTGATTGCATGAAGTTCTTTATCGGTAAAATGGAAGCGTTCTGTATGGAAGACCTTCTCAATGCCGTTAAAAAGCAATGATAAGCCAATACCATAATAGTTAACTCCAGTTTTTGCCATTGTATGCTCCATCATTTGTCTGCGCTCAACCATTGTATCCCAGATAGTACGCTTGTCGTTCAGTTCCTGGAAGTGCTCTGCGAGATGGTCGTGGTCTTTCTTCACACTCTGAAAGTGGATGATAAAAGTACCGAGAAGTAAAGAAAGGCAAATACCAGGAAGGAAAAATCCATATCGTGGTTTCGGATGCTTGCCTATTCTTTTGTATGCAAAGAAAGCTATAGTAGAAGTTATTAAAAAGAAAAGATCATTGGTCTCTATGGCGTCTGTGATGTTGGGCAATAATCCATTGAGATTATTGAATTCGCTATATAAGGAAAGTGGCATATAGGTGTCGAAGTATCGGCTATATCCAACATTTATCCATAGCGCTAATGTAGCGATAAAGTAAAGAATTAGCAGAAGAACCTGTCTTTTCCTCGGAAAGAGAAAAGAAATGAAATATATGGAGAAACCTTCGAAAAGGAAGAAACAGATGTGAGATGTGGGATATATAATATAATACCATTTCCACAAGTCCATAATCACGGAGTGTGTATAGATGATATTAGCAAACAGACACAATATGATTGTGACTTCATATAGAGTGTACTTGTTCAGTAATGATTTGATTGTATTCATATCCTATAAGATAAGCCATTTGTCAAAATCCATACCAATCATTCTGTCATCAAGTTGCATGCCAACAAACATTCCTGGATTTGAACTATAAGTGCCTACAAAAAGACTGGATTGAAGGAACACTTTGATTGAGGCAAACATTTCTATAAGATTATGCTGGATATATTCTTTTGATGATTGTACAAATCTATCTTGATCGTAGCCATTTTCCTCTGGAGATGTTAATGTATAGAAAGAATAATGTGGATTATTATCTCTGAGCATTTCGTAGATACGATAATCATCGGTAGCAACGAAGATGTTACGGCAATCCGAATACATTTTAGCTTTCTCCAAATAGGTTTGGGGGGTAATCAAATCCCTTTCGGTGATTTTGTCACCAGCTCTTACGTGAAGGCTGATGTATTCGTTGGGTAGATTCAAATCTCTGATATATCTATTTATTATGGATGTATATCTGTCATTGAATCTATATACGATAGGAATGATGACTTTCATAGCTTGGCGGATGTCACCATCGATGTTTAGTTCTGGGATATGGAAATGGCTATGTTCAAACCAGCCACTTCGACAATACCAATAGATGTCGTTTAATATGTCGTTTTTTGTGAATATCTTATAAAGATAGCAGATATGTTTGTTACGATGATTGTTGATATAGTCTCTTGATATACGCTTACCAATGTAATCGTTTTTGAATTCTGGACAAAAAGGCTTGAAATATTCTGTCCAGCCATTACCAAAGGTAAAAGCGGCATCTTTTGAATAGAGTTCCAGTCTTAGTTGGTTTTGAAGACAGAAAAGCGTAGAGAATAGCAGAGAGTTTAACTCGGAATAGAAACCATTGCCTGTCCCGAAATGATGAATGAACTTTCTGTGAAATCCTTCATTCAGTTGCTGGTATTTTTCAATGAGTTCCATATTATTCATTGTTTGTTAATCCCATAAAACCATTTGGCTCCTGGCTTAATGCCCTGCCAAAGCCCTTTTGGAATCCTTCACTTTCCAGCGAACAACAGTCAGTAGCTTTCATCAGATATTCTACCATCGGGTGGTGAAGGTAAAGATCTACTTTTATGATGCCTTTACTCAATATGTGAGGGAGCTTTATGGAACGTTTCAATGAGAATGCGCCTTTCTTGAGTGATTGAATCTCGCCCATATAATGACCAATAGCGTAGGTCGCAAAAGGCACACCTTCTTTGCTTTTTAGAGTCATCATCACATCGTAACTCATATCTTCATCAGCATAGCCGTCTATCGTTACGTCTATGGATGTTTGGCCATTGCGAATGGTTGAAGTAGACTCTTCTGTGCCATTAATACTGATACGCTCAATATGAAGCGAGTTCTTTACCCATTTGACATTGTCTACGATTTTGTTACTCTGTATAGAGTCATCATTCTTCAGGTAGTGGTCGAGTGTGTCGGGAATGTTGCCAATAAAATCTACCATGCCATTCTTAAGCATCACGCCACGTGTGCAGAGGCGGCGGACAGCAGCCATGTTATGACTGACAAACAGAACAGTTCGGCCTTCGCCTTTGCTGACGTCCTGCATTTTGCCGATAGCCTTCTTTTGGAATTCTGCGTCGCCTACAGCCAAAACTTCATCAACGACCAATATCTCAGGCTCCAAATGAGCAGCGATGGCAAAGCCAAGGCGTACCATCATACCTGATGAATAGCGCTTAACTGGGGTATCTACGTATTTTGCGACACCAGCGAAATCGACAATCTCATCAAACTTGCTTTTGATTTCTGCTTTAGTCATTCCCATAATAGAACCGTTCATAAAGATGTTCTCTCGACCGGTCATCTCGGGATGGAACCCTGTTCCAACTTCAAGTAGGGAGGCTATACGTCCTTTTATCTTAATGTCACCAGTGGTAGGGGATGTGACACGAGAGAGTATTTTTAACAAGGTGGACTTGCCGGCGCCATTCTTACCAACAATACCAACCACGTCGCCTTGCTCAACCTTAAAGTTGATATCACGAAGGGCCCAAACGAATCGGCTATCGCCTTTCTGGGTGCGATCGTTGGTTTCGCCAATCTTCAGATAGGGGTCTTCTTTCCCTCGGATATTTGCCCACCAACGGTTCAAATCCTGGCTTAAGGTACCGGTTCCGATGGTACCGAGAATATATTGTTTGCCGACGTTGTTGAATTCGATGACTGTATTGCTCATAACCCGCTTATATTAGATGACATCCATAAAGTTGCGCTGTACTCGGTTGAAAATAATAATGCCGAGTAAGAGGATGATGATGGTAATTATAAAACTGTATCCGAAATAGAGCCAATTGAACTCGCCGACTCCTGTGAACGCATATTTGAACGTCTCAAGAATAGCTGTCAATGGATTGGCTACTAGTACCCAGACGTATTTGGGATAAGTTACTTTCATGACTGAAAGTGGGTAAATAACAGGGGTGGCGTACATCCAAAGCTGTACACCAAAGGTGATTAAGAATCTCAAATCACGGTATTTAGTAGTCATTGATGATATAATCATGCCGAAACCAAGCCCCAAACATCCTAGCATCACAATCAGAATGGGAACGAGCAATAGCACTGGATTGATTTGGAAGTCGATACCTGATGCAAAATAATAGATGTAAACGATTAAGAACAATGCAAATTGAATACCCATCTTTATAAGATTCGATATGACAATGGAGAGGGGAACCACCAGTCTCGGAAAATAGACCTTTCCAAATATAGCCTGATTTGCGTTGAATGTGTCTGAGCATTTGCTGAGGCAATCCTGGAAATAGTTCCAACAAACAAGGCCTGCCAAATAAAAAACAGCTTGTGGAATGCCATCTGTAGAAATGCCTGCTATGCCGCCAAACACAAACATAAACATAATGGTAGTGAAAAGTGGCTGGATGACGAACCATAGTGGTCCGAGAATGGTTTGCTTGTAGAATGTCACGATATCGCGTTTGACATACATAGCCAAAAGGTCGCGATAACGCCATATTTCGCCAAAGTCAATGCTTAGAAGGTTACTTTTGTTTGTGATTATAATATCCCAGTCTTTTGCCATAATGCTTATTTTTTGCAAAAATAGAAAAATATAATGATATTACCAAATTATCTTCTTATTTTGTAAATCAAATCGTTCTTTATGTTGCGATATGTCGCTCTCAGATGATTGATATTCTGATTAGGCTTGTAAGCATCTAGTGGCATGATAAGAGGGATGCTCTTGATGCGTAAGTTATAATGCTTGCAGAAAACATTTATGAGTCTTTCACTCATATACCCATAAATGCGGCTTTGGATGGGGTCTTTAATAGGGGGTACACGTTTCTCAACTTCAAAAAGGATGTCAAATAGCCATTCTGAATAAGCGTCGAAATAATTCCAGTGGGTAATAAACATGTTGTAGCCAACAGATTTGTTACTATTATCCATCGTCTTTTCAAATGCAGGAATGTATTGGGGAGAGCGTTCTTTGATGATTTGACGGAGCATCTCCCAGTCTTTGGCAATATGATATTCGCCATATTGCTGTGTATTACTAACACGCCAATGACGGGCAACAGGGAGTATAATGTCGTATTTAGATAATAGTTTCTCTAAGTCTGGAAATTGATATTCCTGTTTTAAGAATTCTTCTGTCTGTATGAAATGTTTGTCTGCAGAGAATTGTGGACATTTTCTTGTGAAGTCGAAGTAACGGCGATAATGATTAAGGCCAACAATATCGACATCTTTTAAATTCTTCCATGCCCAGTAATGACAAGTAAGTTCACAGAAATGTGGGTTCTTGCTTGAGATATTTTCTCCTTCATCATCTGGCTGATAGTCATTTATATGGTCATGAAGTGCTGCTCCTGCTTGGATTGGCAGAAAATAAGGATGTTGTGGTAAGGAAACTTCCTTATGAGCGCAGACAAAAATCTTTATATTAGTCATAGGCTATGTTGTATGTTCTGTATGGATAAAGTCTGTATTCTTGTGGTCGATATGCAGAATGTTCTTTAGCATGCGGAGCACAAGTCCTGGGATGGCAAGAACTTTGGAAAATGAACGAAAGCGGATTTCCTTAGGGATAGCTACGAATAGTGATACCCCTAATATTGCTAATGTAATCCACCATTTCTCACACCAAACGGGCATGACTATTGTCATGATGATAGAAATTGCTGATAGTAGAACAATAAGAATTGAACGTGGAATCAAGGCCTGTTGGATGGTTTTATCCACAAAGTTAATTTTTCCATGGATCAGCGCTCCTGGTATTTTAGGTAGATTACTCATCAGACTCTGAACCTGAGCGGTCATCCAACGCATACGCTGTTTTTGGAAATTATCCTGGTTACTAACCTTTTCGTCAAATACGTGAATATCTGGTGCATATTTGATGAAAACTTCCTGGTGGAGAAGGAGTGCTTCCATCTCGCGGTCTTCACCAGCAGTAGAAAGCTGGAAAACATTCTTTTTGAAAAGCTCGTAGTCAAAACACATACCGGAACCTATTAAAGCAGAAGATAATCCCAAGCGGTTATGTGCTTTGCGGAAAAGCGTATTATTGATTTCTTCGCTGGCACCATCAAGGACTGCTACATCGTTATTCGCATTCTTAGCGCAACGGTGGCATTGAATAGCGTCGTAAATAGAACATAAAATATTAAGTTGTGACAGAAATTCCGGGCGTACCACATTATCTGCATCGAGCACTACAACGTTATCAAAGGTTTCTGGAATCTCATTGATGGCATATTGCATTGCCTTGGCCTTTGAACTTTTTTCAAAGGTCGGCGTCAGCAGTGTGATAGGAAGCGTTTTGAGATACTCGTTGGTCTCTGGTTTCATGTGGTCGGAAATAACAGCCACAGTATATAAGTCGGCAGGGTAATCTTGTTCCAGAAAGTGCTCTACCGCATTAATAATAACCCGGTCTTCATTGTAGGCAGGGTAGAGGACCAGGAACTTAGTCATCCTATTGGTTAATGCAGCTGCATGAATGGCTACACGGTCTTCTTTCTCATAAAACAATGAGATAACAGCAAAAAAGACTACATAGGCAACAGAGCCTAAGATTAGTACCCAAAGGGTAATGTCTAAAATATGCAATATTTGCCAAATCATAATTGTGTTGAATTAAATTTAGTTATTATCTTTTTTCCTGTGAATTAATTTTGTACTGATGATTCCCCAAAGTGTGACAAATGGAGAACGTAGGAACGTGCGGTCCCACATTTCGTCCACAAGATAATCTGGGGTTGCAAGTGCAAAGAAGAAGAGAGCTAATGAACTAAGTATCCACCATTTTATGACCAATGTCATATAAATGAATGGAAGCACAATGCTCATAACCATTAATATACCT
>Ga0256404_1008346_pt1 | contig 15636 bp, 9 predicted proteins | sample RumenRJG_01DNA_FD_185990 | JGI IMG/M metagenome (GOLD analysis project Ga0256404, IMG submission 185990) | Bovine rumen microbial communities from Lethbridge, Alberta, Canada - RJG_01 | ecosystem: Host-associated > Mammals > Digestive system > Stomach > Rumen | place: Canada: Alberta | collected...
GGCAATACTGGATAATCCGGTTTATTGTGGAAAGATTGCTTACGGCAGACGGAAAACAGAGAAGATTGAAGGCACAAGAAATGAGTTCCATATTGTGAAGCAGAATGAGTTCTCCGTTTATGACGGAAAGCATGATGCCATCATTTCTGAAGAAGAGTTTGAGCTTGCTAAAAAGAAGAGAGCAGCCACAGCAAAGCGTCTGGAGAAGAAGCATGATCTGGAGCATGAGCATCAGCTCAGCGGCATTGTAAAATGTCCTGTATGCGGAGCCGGTCTTGTAGGTAATGTAAACCGTAAAAAGAGAAAAGACGGAGCATACTATAAGGAATACTACTTCTATGCCTGCAAGCATCGTCTGGAGGTGGATGGACACCGCTGCGATTATCATCATCAGTGGAATGAGGCAATGATTGATGAAGCAGTCGCTCATGTGATCAGCCGTCTGGTACAGAATCCTGACTTCGAAGAGAAGATGAAGGAGAAAATCAATATGTCCATTGATACCAGGGAAGCGGATCAGTCTCTTGAAGCAGCAGAGAAGCAGCTGAGGCAGGCAATCGGAGTGAAGGACAAACTGATCGCGCAGCTTGACAATCTTGATATCACCGACAGGGCATACGACCGTAAGTATAATGATCTGCAGGAACGTCTCGAAAATGCTTACGTAAAGATTACAGAACTTGAAGATGTGGTCGCTCAGTATCAGGAAGAGATCGAGAGTATCAGGAGAGAAAAGATCAGTGCAGATAATGTCTACAACTACCTGATTCTGTTCCACGATGCCTATGATCAGCTGCCGGATATATGGAAGAAAAAGTTCTTCCAGAGCTTCATTCAGGAGATCCAGTTATACCCGGAACAGCAGGAAAACGGGCAGGTTTTGAAGTCAATGAAGTTTAAGTTCCCGGTCTTCTATAACGGTCAGACGATAGAGGAAATCCGTTGGGACAAAGAAAATACAGTCGAGTGCGTGGTCTTAATGTCAAAAGTGAAATAGCAGGAATGCCATAAAAGGCTTGAAATCAAGGGATTCCGAGGATATTGCCCTTAAATGGGTGGTATCCAGGAATCCCTTTTTGTTTGTTTTCAAATCAAGCTGACTACTATAAAAACATAGGTGGAGACTACACAAACACTTTTTGCTTTATTGAGACTGTAGGTTTGTTGGAAAACTGCAACTATGAGAAAGGCGAGTGGTCAGGATAGTTGGATTTTATTTTACTGGCAATTTGCTTGACTTATATCCGGTACAGAGTGATGTATATAGCACCCATCAAGGATCTGGAAAAATCAGAAGGGAGCATGTACATGAAAGAATCGGATAAAAAGAAAATCGAAGAACTGTGGCTTACGGTCTACGATGAGAAGTTGGTGGTTGAGTTCAAGTCAGGGCTTACGGTCGAGGTCGAGGAATAAGCGGATTGCAGGGATACCCGTGGTTCTCTTTTTAGGGTGCTGCGGGTGTTTTTTTGTTGAAAAAAGTATTCCCAACTTTATTCCCAATGTGTTATAATGATTTTGGTTGGGAATAAACTTGGGAATAAAAGGATAAAATAATGGATGTAAAGAAAATTGTTCCAGAACTTTGTGAATATAACGATGAGCAAGAATGGTTTGAGTTCAAGGTGAACTGGTTTGAGCCAGTTGCCTTGGGTGAATATATATCTGCTTTATCTAACGCTGCGGCATTTCATCACCGCAAATATGCTTTCTTTGTCTGGGGAGTGAATAACGATACCCATGAGATCGAAGGCACGGATTTTAATCAGTACTGTGAGTATAAGAAGGAACCGTATCAAAACTATCTTGCCAGAAATCTGTCGCCGAGCATCAATTTTTCCTTTGATGAGGATATGATAAATGGTCATAGGGTAGTGTTGCTTTCTATTCCTGCGGCGACAGAATTACCGACAGCATTTAATGACAGTAGATATATACGGATTGGTTCATCAAAATGCAATCTAAAAGATTATCCGAAACGAGAGGTTGAACTTTTCAAAATTCTCAGTAACCGCGTGGAAACGATCGAGACACTGCCTGCCAAATATCAGGATCTGACTTTTTCTAAATTATTTGGCTATTACGGTTCCAGAGGAATCGTCCTGAACGAGAAAACCTTTGTGAAGAATCTCGGGCTTAAAAACGAGAAGGGTGAATATAACATGATGGCTCAGCTCCTGTCTGATGATTCTCATATTCCTCTTCGGGTATCGATATTTGAGGGGAAGACAAAGGGATCAAATCTCTTCTCCGTTCGCGAATTTGGAAACAACTGCCTTCTATATACTCTCGATGAACTGCTCCGTTATGGAGATGTTCTGAATATTATTCAGGCTGATGAGAGAGATCGTGTGGTAGAAAGAAAAGAAGTACCGCTTTTTGATAATAAGGCATTTCGTGAGGCGGTCATAAACGCTGTTCTTCACAACCAGTGGGTGAGCGGAAATGAACCTATGATATCGGTCTTTTCCGATAGGATAGAAATATTGTCGAGGGGAACGATTCCGCCAGCTCAAACGATGGAAGGATTTTATCTTGGCGAATCTGTTCCGGTAAACGAGAAGCTTTCAGAAATATTCCTTCAATTACATATCAGTGAGAAATCAGGACGAGGCGTACCAAAAATTACTGAGGTTTATGGCAAGGATGCTTTTACATTCAGAGAAAACTCAATTGTTGTAACGATTCCCTTCACTCGTGTTCGTGATCAACAGGTTGGGAATAAAGTTGGGAATGATGTTGGGAATAAAAAACCTCTTAATACCAGGAGAAAGAAAATTATCGCAGAGATGCGGGATAACCCCAATGTGACAACAGCTGAACTTCACAAAATGTTGGGAATAAGTGAGACGGCGGTGGAGAACAATATTGCTTTCTTAAAGGAAAATGGATATATTGAGCGCGTTGGCGCAAAGAAAAACGGTTATTGGAAGGTGCTTTGAATATGTTGGCATTAAAGATCATTGCTATACTTCTTGGTTTGACGTTTGCATTATTTGGGTACTTCATTTACTTTCGGAAGAAGTATTCTCTAAATAAACGGGTTTGAGGCAGATATGAAAGCCGGACGGAAAAACGAAGCATACGCAAAACGTGTAGGAATGGTAGAGTTTGTAGTTGGGATTGGGATTCTGGCTGCTGGCATCGCTCTTATCATATTTGCATAGAAATGCTTATTAGAAGTTTGTTGATATGTTCCCGACAACAAGCGTACTTGTAGATATGTTTCCGCATACGGACGGAATTTTGGATATGTTTCCGCATACGGATGACATCCATAGTGGTGTCTCGGAGCATGTCGAGGTCGCCACGCTTCTCACGCGGGCCGGGGGAAAATAAAGAAACCATTCAAGGAGGATGCTTCAAATGATTCAGAAATGGAATTCCATGAGTCTCATTGTGCGCATTCTGATCGGACTGATTGTGGGCGCTGTTCTCGGGCTTCTGCTGCCGGGACTTTCCTTTATCAAGGTGCTGGGGACCCTGTTTGTGGGCGCGCTGAAGGCCATCGCGCCGCTGCTGGTGTTTGTCCTGGTGGCCTCTTCCCTGGCCAACGCCAAGGGGGGCGGCATGTCCAGGTTCCGCACGGTGATTTTCCTCTACATGTTCAGCACCCTCTGCGCGGCCATCGTCGCGGTGCTGGTGAACTTTGCCCACCCCGTCACACTGAAGCTCTCCGGGCTGGATGCCGCGGCGGGGTACTCCGCCCCTGGCAGCATGTCCGAGATCATCATGAACCTTTTTCTGAGCGTTATCGCGAACCCGGTGGACGCCCTGGCGAAGGCAAACTATATCGGGATCCTGTTCTGGGCCGTGATCTTCGGACTGGCGTTAAAGAAGGCCGGGGAGGGGACCAAACAGAGCATGGCGGACCTGGCGGATGCGGTCTCCACTGTGGTGCGCTGGGTGATCAGCTGCGCCCCCTTCGGTATTCTGGGCCTGGTGTTTGACGCGGTTTCCTCCAGCGGGCTGGAGATCTTCACCACCTACGGGGAGCTGGTGATGGTCCTTGTGGTGACCATGCTGCTGGTGGCCCTGGTCGTGAACCCGCTGATCGTGGGGATCACCCTCCGGCACAACCCCTACCCCCTGATTTTCAAGTGCCTCCGGCAGAGCGGCGTGACGGCCTTTTTCACCCGGAGCTCGGCGGCGAATATCCCGGTCAACATGGAGCTCTGCAAGGAGCTGGGCCTGGACGAGGAGATGTACTCCGTGTCGATCCCCCTGGGGTCCACCATCAACATGGACGGCGCGGCGGCGGTGATCACCACCTTCGCCATGACGGCCGCCTTTACCGCCGGGGCAAAGATCTCCCTTCCCATGGCGATCCTTCTGAGCGTGGTGGCCACCTTTTCGGCCTGCGGGACCTCCGGCGTGGCCGGCGGGTCGCTGTTGCTGGTGCCCCTGGGGTGCTCCCTCTTCGGCATTTCCAATGACATGGCCATGCAGATCGTCGGCGTGGGCTTCATTGTCAGCGTGATCCAGGACTCCATGGAGACGGCCCTGAATTCCTCCAGCGACGTGATCTTTACGGCCACGGCGGAATTCCTGGAATGGAAAAAGCAGGGGAGAAAGCTTCCGATCTGAGAGAAGGGCGGGGCCGCGAAAATGCGGTCCCGCCCTTTTACAGCAGTGTGATCTGGCAGTTACGCGCGAAGGATGTACCACAGGTGCCGGAAGCCGTCCCGGACGGTGTGCAGCTTTTCGGTCCGCTGGTACCTGCTGCTGATCGCGGCCGGAATGGCCCTCAGTGCCCTGGCCATGATCCTGTCTGTACCTGTATCATAGCGTGCCCCGCGCACCAAGTCCATGGTATAATCCATTTAACACGTAAACCCCATTCCGGCGCTTACTGTAACCCTGAGAATGAAATAAGAGAGGGGGGATCGCCCGTGGCTGTCTGCGAGGTCTGTTTCCGGCACTGCCGCATCGGGGAGGGGCAGACCGGCTTCTGCGGGGCGAGGACCGCGCGGCGGGGCAGGGTGGAGCCGCTCTTTTACGGGGCCGTCTCATCCCTGGCGCTGGATCCCATCGAGAAAAAGCCTCTGGCCAGGTTTTACCCCGGGAGCCTGATTCTCTCCGCGGGGGCCTGGGGCTGCAACCTGCGGTGTCCCTTCTGCCAGAACCACGAGATCTCCTGGTCCGAGTCGGCCCTTCGGAACGCCGCCGCCCCTGAGACCAGGCGCCCGGAGGAGCTGGCGGACCTGGCGGAGCGGCTGAGGCCCCGGGGGAACCTGGGGATCGCCTTTACCTACAACGAGCCCCTGGTGAACTGGGAGTTTGTGCGGGACACGGCGGCCCTGATGAGGGAGCGGGGCATGAAGACGGTCCTGGTCACCAACGGGACGGCGGAGCAGGCGGTGTTGAGGGAGCTGCTGCCGCTGGTGGACGCCATGAACATCGACCTGAAGGGCTTTACGGACCGGTACTACGAGGAGGTGCTGAAGGGGAGCCTCTCCCAGGTGAAGGCGTTCATTGAGACCGCGGTGCAGCACTGCCACGTGGAGCTCACCACGCTGATTGTGCCGGGGGAAAACGACGGGGAGGATGAAATGCGGGCCCTGAGTTCCTTCGTGGCGGGGCTTAAGGACGGGGACGGCCGGGTGACGGGAACGCAGGTGCCGCTGCACATCACCCGCTTCTTCCCCAGGTTCCGCATGAGGGACCGGGGGGCGACGGAGGTGGCGCAGATCAGGCGGCTGGTCCGGGTGGCGCAGGAGCAGCTGAAATACGTGTACGCCGGGAACTGCTGAGGCGGAAAGGAGCGTTCGGGAATGTCAGTCAGAGCAGCGTTTATGGTGCCGCACCCGCCCATGATTGTTCCGGCGGTGGGGCGGGGGTCCGAGAGGCAGATTTCGGAGACCACGGAGGCTTATGAGCGGGTGGGGGCGGAAATCGCGGCCCTCGCACCGGAAACCATCGTGATCCTGAGCCCCCACGCGGTGATGTACGCGGACTATTTTCACCTGTCTCCGGGAAGGGAGGCGGCGGGCTCCTTCCGGGCCTTCGGGGCCCCCTCGGTCCGTTTCCGGGAGACCTACGACACGGAGCTCAGGGACCGGATTGTGCGGCTCGCGGAGTTCCGGGGCTTTCCGGCGGGAACCCTCGGAGAGCGGGACCCGGCCCTGGACCACGGGACCATGGTGCCCCTGTACTTCAATGTCATTTACTTAAGCAGATTTCCGTTAAAACTGGAGATCTGCTTTTTCTTTACCCGTAACAAAAATTATTTCTGAAAAGTGCTTGACACGCCGCCAAAAATGTGCGGCGTTTTTCTGATTTTCATCAGAAAAACGCCAATTGATCAGGAAGAGAAACTCTTCACCATTCACCTGATCAAGGAGGCTCCACATGCACTTTTCTGACTACATCAAAGCTACCCTCATGACAATCATCGATGAGATTGCCGCTGATCCCCGCCAGTTTGTTAATAATCCCGGAAAGGACTTTACCCGTAACCGCAAGATAGGCTTCCGGGATACCCTTCTGATGCTTCTCACCATGGAAGCGGATTGCATCAAAGAGGAAATCTACCGGTATTTTGGAAGGAACAAAGAGGCACCTTCAAAGTCTGCTTTTTACAGGCAGCGCCGTAAACTCAATTCCCAGGCACTGGCAACCCTTCTGTTCATGTTCAATCAAAAGCTTCCGAAAGAACTGTATAACGGGAAGTATCAGCTCATCGCCTGCGATGGTTCCGCAGCAGATATTTTTCGAAATCCTGAGGATCCAGACACCTTCTTCGAGTCAAACGGGAAATCTTCCCGCGGCTTCAACCAGATTCACATCAACGCCTTCTTTTCTATTCTCGACAGGCGTTTTACAAATCTCGTGATTCAGCCCGGCCGCAAGCGTAACGAGTACGCTGCTTTCTGCGAGATGGTCGATGCCGCCGGCAAATCCGGACCTCCCACGATCTATTTTGCCGACATGGGCTATGCTTCATACAACAACTTCGCTCATGTGATCGAAAACAACCAGTTCTTTCTCATCCGTTGCAATGACAAGCGGCTCGCCGGGATCCTTGGCAAAACGGTCGACAGCCTTAGAGAAATGGATGTTCATGTGGATCGGATTCTCACCAGATCCCAGGCAAAGAAAAAACGTCTTCGCCCGGAACTTTCGGAAAACTATCGCTATACATGCATGGCAGTCCCCATGGACTATCTTGATGGAGCGCATTCAGAATACGACATTTCTCTGCGCATCGTACGGTTCGAGATCGCTCCTGGTTCCTTTGAGAACATCATTACCAATCTGCCGGATTTGGAGTTTGATTTCGAAGATTTCAAGGATCTGTATCATATGCGCTGGAATGAGGAAACTGCTTTCCGGGATCTCAAATATCCGCTCTGTCTCACAGCCTTCCATTCCAAAAAATACGAGTATATCGTACAGGAAGTCTGGGCTCGGGCCATTCTTCATAACTTCAGCTCATCAATTGCTTCCAGCGTGGTGATAGAGAAGAAGGATACGGCTTATGAGTATCAGGTGAATTTCTCAGAAGCGTGTAAGACATGCCGCGATTTCCTGCGTATCCATGACGGCACAACGGAAATGAATGTGGAGAGCCTGATCGCCCAAAACATTGAGCCGATCAGGCCTGGAAGAACCTTCGCCCGCCAGCATAGGTTTAAACTTCCTATCAGCTTTTGTTACCGCAAATAGCGTTAACAGAAGTCTCCACACAGCACATCATACATCATAAACAGGGCGGTGGCACCAGGTTTTTACTAAAAGATGCCTTCCGTCTGTTTGTCATGCCTTTTTTCTTCTCTTGAGCCTTATTTCTCTGCTTAAAACAAGACAGACATCCCTGATAATGCAAAGTTCTTCATGGCATGCGTCAAATACTTTCCCTGTCAACACCCCACTTTCCTTAAGTTCAATTGCCTTAACCTGTCATTTCATGTCTCTGCTTGTTTTACGCCTTAAGTAAATGACATTGGTTCATACCCTTTCCTCCCGTTTTCCTATATTCAGAACAAGTCCTCTTCGGAATATTGAGTTGTCAGAATACTCTTTATTGCCAACCGATTTGTCTCTATCTTACAATTGGAACGGCTTCTTGATAATAGCAAAGGGGACGGTGTCATTGACACCGTCCCCTTTTACACGCAGGATACAGTTTTTCAGATTGCCATTCTCCTTCTCACCACGAGCAGGATGCCGGCTCCTAAAGCAAGGAGGCTTCCGACGATGTGGAACATTCCGGTCCCGCTTCCGCCGGAGGAGGGCAGGGCATAACCTGAAGAGTTGGTGATGCCCAGTGTATAGGTTTTCGTGCTTTCGTCGTAAGTCTTTCCGGCACTCTGGGAATAGCTGGTTCCGTCATTGTAAGAGACAGCGTTGGGATCTGCCGCGCTGGATACTGTGATGGTCACCGGAGCAGTCATCGCTTGGTAACCTGCCGGAGGATTCGTCTCCACAAGCTCATAATTCCCGACGGGAAGGTCGAACTCAGACCGATCCTGTTCGCCGCTCTTCTTGAACACCAGGATACCATTTTTGTCGGAAGTGAGACCGCTGTAGAGCAGTTCACGTCCGGTCCCGGAACCTGTCTCCCCGCTGACCCGCTTATACAGGTCGAAGACTGCGCCTTCAAGCACTTTGCTCGTATTCGCATTGTCCACTTTCTTGAAGCGGATCTTCCGGAACTGCTGGTTCAGGATGGTAAGCTCATAAGAGACCGGCTCATAAGAGACCGGCTCAGAAGTGTAGTACGTCTGAAGATTCACTTTGTCAGGATGCCGGTTGTCGATCAGGCTGACCGCTCCCTCCGGAGTCACCTTAAAGTCGATATAGAAGCCAAGCTCCTGGTAACCGCTGAGGGCCGTCTTCTCTCTGAGCTCATAGACGCCGGGCTTCAGCGTGTTGTCGATCTTCGGGATGACACCGTCTTCACCCGTTATGAGATCTTCGTAACCAACCATCGGCTCCAGATCAATGATCGTAACGTCGCCCACCGTCTTCTGTTCGTGGAGCGCGAAATGCACGCCCGCAAGAGGATTTTTGGTGACCTGATCCTTCTTCACTGCTTTGAAGGTGAAGGGACGGTTCCTGATGACGATGGTCTGGGCAGTCTGACCAGTCTGGCCGGTCTGACTGCTTTCCTGGATCACATAATAGTACTCCTCACCAGGTCCGCTGATCACAGGAGTGCCGTTTTCGATCCGGATCGTCATGGGGGTCTCCAGTCCGTGATAACCGGCCGGAGCCTGCGTCTCCGTCAGAGTGTAATCTGTATTTGCTGCCAGGAAAGCTTCCGTGACCTTGCCGGTTTTATCAGAAGTGAAGGTCCCGATGGTCTCGCTTCCTTGCGTGATGGTGAATACAGCGCCTTCGAGCGGTGTACCGGGTTTATCCGCGCTGCCGTCCCATGCTTCCTTCCTGATGAGGATACCGTTCCGGACGTTCGTGACTTCGTCGACCCGGACATTGGCTTCCGCGGACAGTCCGCCTCTTTCATAACTCACATAGTATTCGAACGGCTTCCGCTCAGTCTCAGATTTCTGCTTCCCATAGATGGTCACTTCAACGACGGGCCTGATGCTGGTGAAACCAGTCACGTTTCCGTCCTGATCCACCACCGGGTTTTCAAGAGCGACCTCATAGATCTGGTAATCCGCAAAGCCTGTTCCCTGCTTAAGGGTCTGGAAATACCAGTAAAGGGTCTTCTCATTCTGCAGGAGGCGCCGGACAGTATTTTCCACAAGCACCGGTTCCGCAGTCCCTTGCTTCAGGAACACTGCGAAATACGCAGGATCCCGCTCCGCCATGAAATCGGCGTCGGACCAGGTCTTATTGACCCGGAGGCCCCAGCCCTTCAGGTTGCAGACATCCACATGCGGATTTTTCCCGACAACGATGGTGCCGGATACGGGGTCAGCAGAATTCTGTCCGCCCTGAGCAGTCTCTCCGCTTCCGCTGCCTTCGCCGGGCCCGCTCTCTCCGCTTCCGCTGCCTTCGCCGCTGCCGGTCTCTCCGCCTGCCGCGGGAAGACCGTTCTCATAGTAGACATACTTCTGCAGGGAGTAACCATCCGGGATCTCATAGTCCCGCTCCTCAACCTTGTACTTCGTGCCGCTCAGGAGTTCCCGGACCTCCACCGTGTAATCCACGGGGATCTTCGTGATAGAACCATTGGGAGAAGTGACGTGGCTTGCCAGTTCCTTCTCATTCGGGGTAAGCTCATTGTAGTTCGTCTTGCCATAGGACACGAAGCACTGGTTTGCTTCGTCCCACCAGCAATACTCCCCGGCCGGATTCTTCACGTGATAGGTGTACATGTTCGCACCGGCAAGTTCACCATCCGGCACGGATTCCGTCCCGAGATACAGACGGAAATTGAACGGCGTGCTGTCGCCGGTGATCTCTTCCGTACCGTACTCGTTGTACAGCTTCTTCCGGAAGGTCAGGGTTCCGTGCACTTCAGGGTTCACTTCGTTCACATAAGGGACTCTCGGACGGTTTTCCGTCGTTTCCAGGCCGATCCCGAAATCTGCCCTGTTCTGGTGACCTTCCACGAGCGTTCCGGTAATTTCGGTTTCATCGACCAGGACCTTATTGTACGTGGCCGTGTTCACGCCGCACTCAACGATCCTGTAATGGACGATCCCATTCTCCGGAACCATATCCTTCGGGAAATTGATGATCGCGGCTTCCTTGGGTCTCAGGAGGAAGACATCCTGATAGTGGATGCCGTCCACAGTATAATCCTTCTGAAAACTGACCGCCCTGTCCTGATTTTTGTAGAAGACATTATTTACGTTCCGCTGCGGATCATCCGGCCACTCATTCGTCAGCTGTTTTTCTACCCCGTTCTTATCTTTGTAATAGACCTGGTACGGGAACTCTGCCATGACGGATTCAGTGTTGTCCACGCCGCGGAGCTGCTTGCTGAGCTCCACGGTGCCGGGTTTGATGGAAGAAAGGTTAAAGCGCATGTGCAGGTTCGAAGCTCCGGCGCCGCGCTCCATGTAGAAGATCCGCATGGTGTGCTTGGTGCCGTTCTTGAAGACAGTCCCGCCGTCTTCAAAAATCCCGTTGAGGTAGGTCTCTACCTCCTCATCGGTAACCGACTCACCGGCATCTGCCTTCCGCTTCCTGTAGTTTTCTTCGAAAAGGGCCCTCAGGGTCGTCTTCGTCTTGTTGACGAGCACCGCGCCGGTCCTGAAATTCACGTTTCCGGGCACAGCGCTGTGGATGCCGCCCAGGTCTATGACCAGCTCGCCGTCCACATAGAGCCAGAAATCATCGTCTCCGGAGAACTCGAAGATGATGTCGTGTCCCCAGTCGTCAAGACCATTGGGCGTCTGGTAGAAGCTCGCTTGCAGTTCCATGGCAAAGAAGCAGTCCACGTTCTTGATGAGATAAAGGTTCTCATTCTTCCTGGGATCTTCGTCCGGAAGCAGCTGAGCCGTGGCGGAATAGAGATTCCGTCCGTTGACAGATGCAAAGACGCCGGGTTCAAGGTCGTTATAGGGGAAGAACTGCCCGTGCTTCAGAGTGGGCTTGTTTCCGCCGCTGTCATAGGAACCGAGCTCCTTGTAGACTCTGAAGTCATCTCCGGGCTTATGGCTGGTCTTATCCAGGAGGGTCGCGTAGTTCTGGGCGCTGTTGAATTCATAGTATCCGGTAGCGTTGTAAGTACTCTCAATGAAAAGATGGTTGACCTCCTTCACGCCGCCTTCGTCATAGAGCTTCTTCAAGGATGCATGGGAGCTGTTCTCGTACATGGTCACCGGATATCCGTCCGATCCCAGGTCGGTGGAGAGAAGCCCCTGCCTCAGTGTTGTGACAGCGCCGCCCTCATTATCGCCGAGAATACCGCTCATATAGGCCCTGGTCTCGAGATCCGCGATCTTCATGGTGATGCCGGCTGCCGTGCTGTCGACGGTATTCACTTCCACCAGATCGTCATCCACCTGGATATCCTCCACGATGGCAAAATAGAAATCCATCATTTCCCGGCTGCGGCAGGGGACGATAGACCCGTTCTCGACCTTGAGGCAGGCGTAAGCATAGCTCGTGTCATCCCACGCGAGGATCGGGGTATAGTACTGTTCGTTCTTGCGGCCGTTCAGGTTGATGCCGATGGTATCGTCCGAAAGAAGCTGCCCGCCATCGTGGAGCTGCGGGGCGAGATACTTTTCGGAATACTGATTGTACAGCTCGTAGTAATGCGTCGGGGTGATATTATCTTCTGCGTAATACTCCACGAAGTTCCAGAGCAGGGTGTTGACCATTCCTCCCACCCACTCAATGGAGTCTCCGCTCTCAAAGCAGGGCACCATGCTCCCGTCGTGGTCGATCGCGTAGAAGTCGTAGCGCGTCTTCTCTTCATTCCACTCACGGGCGTAGACGATGATCTTGGAGCCGTTCGTTACTTCTTTGGAAGAGACGCTGACCTTCCTCGCCGAATACGGCTTGACATAATCCTTGGTGAGCTCGGACTCTTCCGCGAATTTCAGCCACTCGCTGCCAACCGCCCCGCCTGTGCTGAAGCCGGTCTCCACCTTGCCGCTGAAAGTAAGCGTGGCATCCCCCGCCTTCAGACAGATCTCTCCTTTATGGACGCCGCTTCCGGGGATCACCTGGATCCTTGATGCATCCGTCCTGGAATCCACCAGGGAAAGGCCGCTGTCCGTGATCTTCAGGTACTTCTGTTCCCCGCCTTCCCCGGCGCTGATGTAATAATTGTCAGCGTTGATCCACTCGAATTTCCAGAAAGTGATCTGATCGTCGTTCGGAACAAAGAGCTTATCTTCGAAATTCTCTCTCTTGGTCACGACAGTCAGGGCGCGGGCGTTCAGGGCATTCCCGGAGCTTTCCGCCATCATGGCCTTACCGGCGACCCCGCCGTTCCAGGACATCAGCCCGTAGGACTTCCCGTCAAGCAGATAGGGATCTTCTTCGACGTCCGCGTAGTGCCAGAAGTACAAATTGTTGTTGACGTCGCCGGCGCTGTTGTACGAGCAGAAGCGGTTCCCGTTATCGCCGCCCTGCATGTTCCAGTACCACGCTCCGTTACGCAGAGTGAACTTCCCGCTGCTGTCGACAGATACCGTAAAAGCAGTCTTTTCCGGTTCCTCCTTGAGGAAAAGGCTGTTGTTTCCGCCGTTGTACACATACTGCTTCTTATTGCCGCTGTAACAGTACACGTAATACTGGTCTTCCGATCCTTCCATCTTCTCGAAATAGTAGAGTGCGGCGGCACTCGTCGGAGAGACCGATGCAGGCTTGGTCTTCGCGATACCGGTCCTGCTGCTGTCACCGACGGTGTTATTCCTGAAATAAAATCCGTTCGGATGACCGATATACAGCCCTTTCCCGGTCTCTGCATACTCGGAGAGTTCTTCCATGGACGAAATTCTGCCCCAGCCGACCGGCACCGGGTCCGGCCCGGCCACGATAGCATACGCGGAAAATCCTTCCGCCTTGAAGCTTACGCCTTCGCTTTCGGCTTCCACCTGCTCCACGATATCGCCGGTCTCGCTTCCGTCCGCAAAGTGCACCACCTTGGTGCTCGCGACCACCTCTTCGCTGCTGTCCATGTCGTCCAGGACGATCTTCACGTCCACCGGAGCCTTGATCTCCACCTTGGAGCCGGCCTTGTCCACAATCTTGATGTCGAACAGGCGGATGTACGAAACGGAACCGGCTTCCCAGCCGAGGGCTTCCGCCGTCCTGGAAACATAAGAATCGTAAAGATCATCCTCGTCCTTAAGGATCTCGGAAACGGCGAGTTCCGCTCCCTGCGGGACGCCTGCGTCGCTTCCGACGGTCACAGTGATCTTGTAGTTATGACCATCTCCGGCCAGCACTCTCTTCTCGATGACAGTCTCGATGATCCCGTAGATGGAGAAGGACTCTGCCTCGAAGAGGACACTGTTCTCCTCCGGCATCTCCGCGTTCAGGACCTTCGGAAGGACATCCCCGTCAGCCTCCTCGAAATGGACCGCCTTCAGGGCGTCCGGATCCTCAGCCGCTTCAGGCGTTGAGGGGGCAAGGTCCTCGTAGTTGATGGATACCTGGACGGGGGCCAGAGGCTCAATGGGTTCACCCCGGAACAGGATCTCGATGTCAAAGAAACGGGCTTTCTTCACCGTACGGCCGCTCTCTTCGCTGCTGACCGCGCTCTCAGCTCTCTTCAAGCACTCCTCGTACTCCGCGCTGCCCTCCAGGATCTCACGGACAGCAAGCTCAGAGTTCTTCGGAATGCCGGCTTCCTTCGTATACCGGAGTTCCACGCTGACGCCGTTCTCATCGAAGGTGAGGACGCCGTCCCTGGCACTGGCACGGATATCCGGGTTCTCTTCCCAGGAGAAATGCCTGAGGGCATCGCCCCGCTTCTCTGCGTTCCTCTCCGCGTCGCGGACTGCCTTCTCCAGGTTCACGCCGCTGCCGGCCTTCAAGGTGAGCCGGGAAACGATCGTCGGAATATCATGTCCTTCGCCGTCAGCTTCCCCGCCGCCCACAGAACCATCGGCGATCACAGGAAGGTCGTTGTAGATCTCGCCGTCCATCAGGAACCCGTCCTCATCGTAACGGGTCTCCGGAACAGTCTCCTCCTCCTTCTGCTGCTTACCGCTGCCGGAACTCTTGGAAGAGCCGGACGCATTGGAACCGGTCGCCTTCGCCGCATTGGAAGAAGTCCCTTTCTTCCCGCCGGAGCTCTTGCCGGAATTCTTACCCGAGTTCTTGCCGGCTGCAGCGCCGGTGTTCTTCTTCGCAGCATCGGAAGAAGAGGCCTTTTTCACGGTCTCCTCTTTTTTGCTGTTATCGTCCTTTTTGTTATCGTCTTCTTCGGTCGCCACGGGGAAAATGCTTCCCTTCGTGTCCTTTTTCAGTTCGTATTCCGGGCTCTCTTCGATGAGGGCGCGGACATCCAGTCCGTCCTCAAGGTTCAGCGTGAAAACGGTCTCCTCTCCTCTGGGGAGCACGAACCAGTAGTCCAGGACCTCCGCTTTGTTTTTCCCGGCGCCCTTTCTTGCTGCCCGGTGAAGCTCGATCTCCTGTCCAGCCTCGTCCGTAATGACCGCGATCCCTTCCTCGTCGAAACTGATGGCCTCTTCAAGACCCGCTCCGTAATCTCCGATGCTCTCCGCGAGCAGCACAAATACACGCTCTTCTTCACTGTCCGGCGTCCTCGCCCGGACAGTGACGGAAAGCAGCTCTCCGCTGAGGGTCGTGGTCTCTTCCGTCTCGAGGGACGGATGCACTGTGGCGGCTGTGATCGCCGGAAGGATCAGGCTGTATGTAACGCCGAACATAACGATCATGGCAGCCGACAGGAAGAAGGGCCTCATAGAGCTCTTCCTCAACTTCCTGTAAATCATTGCAATGATGTTATCGTTTTTCATCTCTGGCCTCATTCCCTAAATACTGCTAATATGGGACCTTTACAACTTTATTATAATGACGGGTACTGATTTTATCAATATTTGCAAGCCTCGGAGGGGCTTCCCGCTTCTGTTCAAGTCCGTCGAAAAAAAAGCTTGACAAATCCAATTGCCTTGTTCTTCTCGAGTAGACCAGGGGCTTACGCCCCTGACCCCTCAACAGAACCGTACGTGCGCTATTAACGCATACGGCTCCTCACTTAACATTCCTACTTCAACGATAGAACAAACA
>Ga0256404_1008351_pt1 | contig 15631 bp, 5 predicted proteins | sample RumenRJG_01DNA_FD_185990 | JGI IMG/M metagenome (GOLD analysis project Ga0256404, IMG submission 185990) | Bovine rumen microbial communities from Lethbridge, Alberta, Canada - RJG_01 | ecosystem: Host-associated > Mammals > Digestive system > Stomach > Rumen | place: Canada: Alberta | collected...
ACCAATATCCATGGCAATATATTGTGCAGAATTTGCATGTGCATCATAACTATGGTCCCATCCTTTATCTGCTACGAATCCACTCCATCTTAAATGAGAAAAATCAACACCTAAATCCCCACTATATTCTGCGCCTGGAGGACTAGACACACTAGGAGATATAGATACGGAACTTGCATTTTCAGGTTTTAAATTTCCATTTCCATCCATTAATCCCAAACTTTTTAAATAATTTGTTGTTTGACCAGGTACACCTGACGCTTCATCCGCTTCTTCCAAATGTCTATACCAATCGTTTCCATATTTTTTAATTAAACCATTAATCGCTCCACCACCTAAACTATATGCAGATATAGTTTTTGCCCATGAATCATAATTAGATGCTAAAGTGCTTACATATGCTGTACCTGCCATTAAATTATATTGTGGGTCATGAAGCAATCTATCTTCGTCTCCGTATCCAACTCCTGCGGCTGTACCAGGCATTATTTGCATCATACCTGTTGCACCTGAGCCTTGACCATTCATTACATTTTGAAATCCGCTTTCATGTGCGGCAATTGCCGCAATAACATATTCAGGAACATTTGGATATTTATCATGCGCATTTTTTATCATTTGACGTATTTCTGGTGGAGCACTTTGTAACATTTTAGTACCATATTCAACAAATGATTGTGGAGCACCATTTATTCCACCACCACCTGCTACACGAGCAGATGCTAATGCTTGTGCCGCCATTTGCAATGCTTTAGCTTCATTTCCATAAATTTCTAAAAATTGTCGATAATTATCTCCCCAAATTCTCTTTTCATGTTCACCTGTTCTTTGCCATCCTTCAATATGATTCGATAAATTAGAAGCATTTTTATTAACAAAATTATTATTCGACAAAGAAATATCTTGCGCAGTTTTGTCATAAGTCAAATACTGCTGTTCCATTTCTTTCTCTTTTTGATATGCTTCTATTTGTTGTTTTGTATTTTTAACAACTTCAGCATATTGTGCAGATTGGGCTTGTGAATCAGCACCATTTCTACTTGCTTCTTTTTGTTGTTTATCTGTTTGTTGTTTTGTTGGAGGATTTTTTGCTAAACTATCTTGATTTGAGTTTTGATTTTGTTCTTTAACTTGATTTGCTAAATTTTCTTTTTGTATTTCTTGATTTTGTTCATCTACTCTTTTGTTATAATCTGCAATACTTTGATTTGATTTTTGAACAAATGGTTGTGGATTTATTAAATCCCCTTGTGATTCACTTTGCTTATCTTCTTGTTCTTCTTGATTCTTCTCACGATTAAAGTATGCATCTAATCCAAATATAATCGCACCTGCGACGGCTAATACTCCACCACCAATTTTTAATTTACGAATCCAGCTTAAATGATTTTGAGCTTTCATCCTCATTTGTTTTATTTTTTGAATTTTTATTTCATGCATTTTTTTATTATGCTTTGAAATTCTACGATTTACTTTAATTCGTTCATTATAAGCCTTAACATCAGCCAACCATTGTGCTCTTTTCTTTAAATAAGAACGTATCTTTTTACTTTTTTTCTTTTTTGAATCATATCTAGCTAAATTTTTCTTAGCTTTTTTACTTAATTCTTTTGGTTTTTCTAATTCCTCTAATAAATCACGATGTTTATATTTACTTAATTTACTTAAAAATTTTCCTTGATTTCGTTTAGAAATAAATCTAGCAATAAAAGCAGAAGCAATAGATACAAAACCTCCTGCCGCTAAAATTCCTGCGATTTTTCCTAAATGATTATCACGAATATTCGTTGCTAAATTACCAATAATAGTAGCACTTGCTTGCCCAGTTTGAAACATGGATACCAATAGTGCCTTTTGCTCATCATTTTTATCTTTAATATCATTTTCACTATCATCGTACATCGCATTTGCATTTGCTGTACCCACAAAAGCACCCAACAAAGCAGTACCTAATATTGCACCACCTGCAATTATTTTCCCATATTTTCCTCCAATATTAATAGGTGATTTTGTTGGTTTTCCTGTAATCATCCCTTTTAATGAATTAAATCCTGCTTTAGTCAAATTTTTCATACCATATCTTGCTAAAGTTCCTGCGGCTACTGTTCCTGCAATTGTTTCAATTGGATTATTTGCAAAATTATTTAAATACCATTTCCCAATTGGAGAACTTAAGAATCCACCAATACGCTTTATAATTGCTTCCATTCCTGCCACATATTTAGCTAAAATCGCTTCAATTAACGGCAATCCTTTTGACAATTGTGGCCCTAATTCATTATTAAATTTATCTGCAATTTGATTAATTGCACGAGTTAAGTCTGATTGAATCTTTGTAAATTCACTTAATTGACTTCCAGCTTTTTTCAATTCTGCCGCATATTCTTTCGTTGTATTTGCAGGAGCCATAGGATTCTGATTTAATTCATCATATCCTTTCAATTTTTCTTTTAATTCATCTAATTTCCCTTCCTGATGTAAATGTACAATCGTATTCGCTTGTTTTAATGTATACCCATCTTCTAATAAACGACTATACATATCTACTGTATTTAAAGAATTGTTTGGATTTCCACCCCAACGAGTACCAAAATATTTCGCTTCATCAAACATTCTATCAACTAATGAATCATAATACTCAGGTATTACATTCCCATTTCTATCATGAGATTTATATCCTCTTAACAAAACTTTAAATGGGTCTTCACCTTTTTTAGCACGTTGAATTCCCCAAAAGATATTTCTTGCCCAATCACTTGAAAAACTATTTGCATTTTGAGCAGTTTCTTGAATCATATTACGAGCATCTTCAATACGCATATTATGGAAATTAACCATAGATGTTAACGCATTAACAAATACCTTAGTATGAACACCTAAATTTCGTAAACTCTCAGACATTCCTGAAATTGTGCCTAAGAAATTTTCCATAGGAATTTGAGACATCATCGCATATGATTCTAATCTTCTTAAATACATAGCGGCTTCTTGCGCAGACATTCCCAAATCACGATAAAAAATCTTTAAATTTTCTCCTATTGTTCCATCACTTATACCTAACAAATTTTTATCTGCTGTCATATTTTTTGCAAAATATGCCATATCACTACGATTTTGAGAAGGAGAATTACCAAATTGTCCACCAATTATTCTTGTAAGAGAACGATGTAAATTAGGAACTTCTTGCATCCCAATTTGTCCATACGTTAAACCAAAATAATAATCAGGAGTTTGAAAAGCTAAATCATGTATGTTTCCTCTATCAATAGACGCTCCTGTAGAAAAATCTGTCATCGCAACTTGATAACTTGATTGCCCTAATTGTTTTGATGATTCTATAAATTGAGACAATAATTGCATTGGATGTAAAATAGCTCCAATTCCTAAAAATGTTAACCCACCTGCTAACATTCCCATGATTTTTTTACGAGCTAAATTTGCTAATCGTAATGCACTTGCCAATTCACTAAAAGAATTTTGTAAATTATTAATTTTTGTTAATTCATCTTGTAATGCATCTTTTTGTTTTCTTAAAGAATAATAAGAATCAGGTTTTTCTTCTAATTCACTATAAGATAACAATATACGATTCATTATTTTTACTGTATCTTCAATATTATTTTTTATTAAGTCTAATTGTTCTTTTTCGGATTTTGAAGCAAAAAGATTATACATTAATGGATTTGTATTTGTATTAATTGTCCTTGCTAATTTTAAATTAGAATCACCAACAACCTGTGCCGTTCCTGTAATTTCAGCCAAAGAAATTTGATTATGGTTTAAATTAGTTGAAACGTTTTCATTTAAAAACTTTTTCGTTTTGTCTGCAAAAACTGCATTATTTCTACGAACATCGTTTACTTGTTTACCAAAATCTTGATTTGACATAAACGTTAATTTATTCATTTTATCAGGATTCATACGTAATGATGTAATTACTTTATTTAAAGAATCATTTTTTGGCAAAACATTTTTTATATCAGATATTCTTCGATATTGTAATTCATTTTCTGTTTGTTTATAAGTAAAAGATTCTGGGTCATCTAACTGTTTATGTTTTTCTTTTAATGATTCTGCAACAGATTCATGAATACTTTTGGATAAATTTTCTATCTTTTTTTGAATCGTATCTGCTTGTTGACTATAAGTATTTATCAAATTTAAATGGAGTAACTGATATACGTCAACAGTACTTAAAGTTCTGTCTTCATCCTTTTTATAAAGTTCTTGCTCTGCAACATCTATATTCGCTTTCATAGTTGCAAGCATACGAAGAATTTCATCACAATCTTTATTAATAGAATCTGTAGCTGAATAATCTATTGAATTTTTACGAATATCAATAATTTCTTTTAAGCTCTTATCTATTTGTTCTTTTAAATCTTCTATTTTTTTATTATTTCGTACTTCTTCGTCAGGATTAAATGTCGTTTCTTTTAAATCTGTTAAAACTTCAGCTAAAATTTGTGTTTGTTTTATATCCCTTATATTGGATGCTTTTTGTACATCTTCTCTCAAACCGCTTGCAATCATAGCTAAACTATAATGATTTTGCAACATAATGTTTAGTACATTTTGAATAGATTGTACAGCCAATTCTGTTTTATCAGGAATATTAGGAACTTGCGATTGTGCAGAAGATAAAACTGTAGCCAAGTTGTTTTCATTTACAAGTTGAAATTGATTTGATATTTTTATTTCTTTTGCATTTAATTGATTGTTATTTAATATTTTTAATAAATTATTTAAAATATTAAATTGATTAAAATTTAATTTAATTGTAATTTCTTTCTTTATAGTTTCATCCGCAGACTTTTGAAATCCATGCACGAAATTATCAAGTTCTGCTTTTGTTTTTAAAAAAGCATCTAATAATTCTTTTTGTGTTTGAACATTTTTAGCCAAAGTGTTTTTTACTTGTTGACTTTGAATATCATCTAAATGACTTTTTATTTCAGATAATGTATTTAAATAATTTGCAACGACACTAGATGAATCCGAAATACTATTATCAATCTTATTCCATACACCAAAAAATTGATTAATAAGATTCGTTATATTAGAATCTAGTTCTTTTATTGATTTATCAAAATTTCCTGTCAAACTAATATTTTTCTCTTTCTCCATAACGAATCTCCTCAATCATTAAGTATTTGTCATATTTTCTGATTCAAATTTAGCTTTATACTCTTCTCTTAATCTATCTGCTTCTTGGTTTGCTCTTTGAGCACTTTGCGCAATTTCCTGAGCAGTTTTTGCTGTTTGTTTATCTCCACCAGAACCCATAACAACAATTTGTATTGATGCACTTTCTGCATTATTGTTATTCTTTTCATCTTGTTCATGTTTTGCTTTTTCTTGATTTTCTTTATTTTGTGCATATGTTGATTCTTGTTGCTCTTGATATTTCTTTTGTTGCTGATGCATTGTCTCTAATGCATTTGTGACATCAGCAGTTCCTTTAAAATGCTCTCCATCCGCAAAAACTGTTCTTGCAGGTTTTAGATATTTCTTTTCCATATTTTCACGAATATCTTTAACACCTGCACCTTCAAGATGATTACCTTCACCATCAGCATAACCTTGTAATGTAGAAGAATACATATCTTTTGTTCTTCTACCACTATTCATACGGAACAAGTCTCTAGCTCCTTTTAAAGAAAGATGCTTTCCATTCATTCCTAATGTTGTTGTACCATCAAAAATAAATTGACCTGTTGCTATATTATCTGCCCATAATGCTCTATCTTTTATTCCAGCTAAACCTGAAATTTGTTCTTCCATATTTTTATAATTTTCCATATTTTTCTTTGCAACACTTTCAGGTGTCATTTTTTCTTGCGCTGAAGCGGCTTGTGGAGTACTTTGTTGTTGTGATACAGTAGGACCTAATTGATACTGACTTGCAACCTGCTCAGGATGCGAAGTTGCAGTTTCTCCATTAACTTTTTCTTCTGCAATCTTTCCAGCAATTTTAGTTAAATCGTCTTTATTATCCTCTTTTGCAAAATATGAAATTTTACCCGCCTTATCTTGTAACCAATTTGTTACAGATGCTTCATCTTTATCTATATCATCCCATGATTTTTCTATAGCTTTTCCAATACTTGAAGCTGTTCCTATACCAGAATCTGGGAAAATTCTTTTAAACATACTAGCCATATCAGAATCTGGATTTGATGCCGCATAATTTGCGGCAGTAGCAATCTCATTACCTAATGCCATTTTATCATCATATGACATTGATTCTGATGGCAACCATTTACGACCAACATCTAAAGCAAATAAATTATTATGGTCACCTTCATGATTATCTGTATCGTTTCCATGAAAAAAATCATTTGTATCAGGATATTCAGAACCTAAAGCACTATTAGATTCAGTACGAAATAATTTATCCATAGCTTTTGCAGTAACATCTTTATCATTTTCTAATGCAAATTTACCATCATTATTTTGCTGTGTAGCAACACCTGCTGTGGACAATGCCGCTATAAATGCCGCTACACTTTCTTCTAGTCCATGCGCTTTTAAATCTGCATAAACATCGTTCATATATTGTTCTTGGTCATTTGTTAAATCTTCCAATTTCATTCCATGCAAATTTAATGCTTGCTCTGCGGCTTTTGTCCTTGCATCATTAGAACTTACAATACTTTTTGTTGCATCACCATAAATACTTTCTGATTGCTTTACGCGACTTTGATATTTATCATGCGCTTCACGAACATCATCTACATCTGCTAATCCAAACTTTTTACCTAATGAAGAATTTTTAATTACATCACTTGCTACACCACCAGCAAGTCCACCTACAACGCCACCTAAAAGAGCACCAGGCACAGCACCAATTCCACCAAATGCCGCTCCAATAGCACCACCAGCTTTAGCACCTAATGACGCTCCAGCTAATCCTGTTGCTAAATCAATACCAAATCTACCAATATGTTGTGCACCTGTATATTTATTTGCATTTTCTCCGAAAAATTCTTGATAGCCTTGAACTCCAAAATAAGCTAAACTACCAACACCGCCTAAAATTCTCCCAACTTTTCCAAATTTTGATGCATTTTTAAAATCATCTTTCAAATTTTTAAAATATGATTTCGCTCCAGGCTGTGCATTTCTATTTTTATATTTATATCCTGCATATCCTAATGCAGAAGTTCCAACAACAGAAGCCGCTAATATATCATTACTAACATTATTAGATTCTTCATTTTTCTGTTGTTCTTGATATTTACTATCATCATATAATGGCTGATTTTCAATAGCATCGCCATACATTTCTTTAACAGATTCATTTAAAAATTCAGCATTACTTAAACTTTCATTGTATTCTCCTTTTTTATCTGCTAAATTAGAATCTATTTGACTATATTCTTCTGTATATCCTTCTCCATAAGTAGCTCCGTTTTCATTCGGAACTTCTTCTGTATTACCTTCTGTACTTGTAGATTGTTCTACAGCACTTTCTCCACTACTTGCAGGAGAATTACTTTCACTTAAACCTGGATTTGAAGGAGGTTGTGCTAACATATTAGCTTCTGCCATTCCTGCTGTTTTATCTTCTTCTGCTTCAGAATTATTCGCACGAATTGTAGCACTACCATCGGTAAACATACTAACTAAAGTTGAAAGAGCAAAACCTCCTGCTAATGCGGCTACTCCAACACCAGCCAAAACAGCACCTGTTCTACCTTTACTTCCAAGGCTTGTAATAGTTTTGCCTATATTACTAGTTCCTTTTGGTCCTGAATTTTTAAACAATTTAGCAGATGCCGCACCTAATCCTTTACGACCAGCTAAATATAAACCACCTAAACCAGCTACTCCTGCGGCAGTATATGCTAAAGCATGACGAGGATTATTCCATACATATTCAGCATTATTCGCTACAAAAGCTCCTGCTTTTGCAAGAGACGAATCTCCTTTTCCTGTCATTCCTCCAATAAATTCAGAAATTGCATCAATTAATTTTCCACTATATTTTACAATTGTATCAAGAACTTTTTCAAATCCTTGTCTAAATAAAGCGAGAGGACCTGACAAATAATCACTAATTGCTTGACCAATTTTCTTTTGAGCACTTTCTAAATCTACTTGTAATTTTTGAAAAATAGAAACTTGATTACCTGCTTCTTGTAATTTTGCTTTTGCATCATCAATAGCACTTGCTAAAGAATTAATACCACCATCTTTATGTTCTTCTGCTTTTTTCAGAAGTTCTGCAACAAGTCCAACATCACCCTTTTCACGAGCATCTTCAATCATAGAAGCATCTTTACGAGTATAGCCACGTTGCATTAAAGATTCCATGAACATGACGCCGCCCATAGCATTACCGCCAATCATGCCCATCGTTCCAGCTTCTGACATAACTCTTTGTGCCATCATTTGAAAATAACCGTCTTTTGGCTGACCTGTTTTTGCATCGTAAGCATCATAGCCACTTGCAATCAAGCTCATGGGGTCATGACCTTGACCTGCCATCATTCCCCAAAATGCACTACCATTCAAGTCTCTTGCCATATTTTCATTTGCTCTTGCTTGACTTTGCAACAAACTTGAAGCATCTTCAACACGCAATCCACGCCTTGTTACTAAACCATTCATAGAAGATTTTACTTGTTCAAATCCTACACCTTGGTTTATTAACTGTTGTGACAGACTTGTAATTGTATTAACATATTTTTCAACAGGAACACCTGCTGACTGAGCGGCTTGTGCTACTTCTACTAATGCCACACTTGCTTCATCCGCAGACATTCGAGTATCTTTATACGTCGCTTTCATGAATCCTGCGATAGAAGAATCACTTAATCCATTCACACGACCAAATGCAAAAGTATTTTCTGTAATCCTTTGCATATCATTTGCCGCCGCTTCAGGATTTGAGCCGTAATGTCCTCCTACGCCCTGAGCCATAGTACGATAAGAATTAAGATATTCTTCATCCTTTATCATACCTTGCGATAATCTAAAATACTCATAAGGCTTTACACGAGCAATATCATAGATTCTTCCACGGTTTAAACTTGCTCCCATTGAATAATCTGTAATCGCTGTGCCATATCTTCTTTTTCCTTCTTCTACCTCAAAGCCAATAGCTTTATTAATCATTTGCATTGGAGAAAGAAGTGCGCCTAAGCCCATCATACCTAATCCACCTGCTAACAGGTTTTTCAGTTTTCCTAATCCTTTCCAAATTGTTGAAAAGGCATTAGACAATGCTGATGAACTATCTTTCGCTTTATCTGCTTGATTTTTTAAATCTAATAACGCTTTCTGTTCTTCTTTTAATTTTCCTAATGTTTTATTTTCAGGGTCTAAATCTTCAATCGCATTAATAGTACGAGTTAAATTATCTAATGCACTATTTAATTGTTTTTGGAACGCTTCAAAAACTTTTTTATCTTCTTCTGTAAGATTCTTACCACCACCGCTTGATAAATGCATACCTTTTGCAGTTTGTTTAATAGAATCACTTACTGATAAATTTGCTCCTGCAAGTTTTCCAATATTTTCTGCTTTTTCTTTATTACTTAGTCCACTCTTACTAAGAGTTTCAATTGCATTTGGAATTACAGATTGTGCAATAACACCATGACGTTGTACATTCCTTAAATTGTTTGCTAAATCTGTTTTATTACCAAGTAAATTTCCTGTTGTAACATATTGATACCAAGGATTATTCTTTCCACGAGAATATTCTAGATTAATTAAAGCATCATTTGCACCATTGACAATATCATCATAGTTAATCGCACTTAAACTCTTATTTGCCAATAATTCACTAGCCCGATTATAGCTCTTGGTTCCCGGTGTAGCGGCTTCTTTTTGCTGTTGACTATAATTATTCACAGCATTTATCAAAGCCGTCTTAAAAGCGTTTTCATTCGTTGTAAGCGTACTTTGTGTACGTTCTTCTATCTCTGTTAATAATCCATTTAAACTTAAAATTCCACTTTCTAATTCTTTATTATCTACATTAGCACTTTTTGCATATTCCTGAATAACATCAATCTTCTGACGAATTGAATTAGAAAAACTTTCTTGAATTTGATTTGTAAAATCTCTTAAAGAACGAATGACTTCTACGTTGCTCCCGTCATCCTTTGCTTTAATGTCATTTACCATTCGTAATTTTGATGTAAAATTTTCTAGCAACTGATTTACAATTATATCTGCACTTACATCTTCGCCGTTCTTTTGTGCATCTGTTACCCCTAATTGTAATTGTTCTAGATTTTTCTCTAGCTCCGCACTTACTTCTCCTGCAAGTGTTTCGCTCATTTGTTTTATTTCATCACCAATTTGTTTAAATGCGCCTGTTTGATTGTTAATATCTTGAATGATTTGTTCGATTTCAGCATCAATAGCTTCTTGTGTTTCTTCTGTTTTAGAAGCTAACACATTTCCTTTTTTAATAGCTTCTTCTTGTGCTTTATAGGCTTCTGAAATTGCTTGTTGAACTTGCTTAGAAGCATCAATTGTTTTTTGCGCTTCTTGTTGCATATCTCCTGTTTTTACACTAATTTCATTTAAAGCACCTGCAAACTCTTTTACTTTTGAAGATGTTTGCTCAATCGTTTGCGATACTCCTGTCATCGCATCCCCAATTTGTTTTGCAAATGCTTCGCCTACATTATTAAATGCCGTTTGATATTTTTCTTGTATCCCATTAATCTCTGATTGAATCTGCGTGGAAGCCTTTTGAATTTCAGAAAGTTGTGATGTTAAACTCGAAATAGTAGAATTATCACCCACACTACCTGATTCAATTGCACTTTGCAACGTTGTTGCATTTTGTTGCAATTCTGTTAAAAATTGTTGAATTCCTTCGATATTTTGATTGCTAATTGCTTCAATTAATTTATCTATTTCTTCTTTTATCGGCTTTGCAGAACTTGTTAATTTATTAAACTCTTCGACTGCCTTTTTTGCACTACTATCTTCTAGAGAATTTTGTAATGTATTAGTTCCTGTATCATTCTCTAATTTTGCACCAGTTTTAGCTATTAACTTAAAACCAGTTTGTGTCACATCTAAATTATTACTTTTTACTTCATCTGCCAAATCCTTTATCCTCCTTTCTCTTTATTTTACTTCGATAATATCCAAGTCATCAGGATTTATCCCTGCTTTTTTCGCATCTTCTTCTACTTGTTTTTCTAATACCTTTTCATTCGCATCTTGGATTTCTTTCTGTGCTCCTACAACACGAGATAAGAAGGAATCTTTTGTCTCAGCAGAATTTCCTTTGTGTGTATCATCATCTAATTCTGTCAATTCTTCATCTGTAGCAAAAAGTTTTAACTTCGCATCAAAATCTTCATCTACAGTTGTATCACCATAATGCGTAATAATATTTGGGTCATTCGTTGCTTCATCATGTGCTTTCATTTTTTCAACAGGTTTACTTATTCCGAATCCATCTTTAATTCCTTCGCGTTCTTTTTCTTTATTCCTTACTTCTTGCGCTAATTCAGGATTAATATAAAATGCAAGATAATCCATTCTTTGTTTTTTTCGTTCTTCTTCTTCTTGCATATCTTTCATGATATTTTCATATAACCATAACATTTGATGCTCATTCAATTCTTTATATCTTTTATCCGTTGGCAAAATATTAAATTCTTTCATTACTCTAAATTTTACTCTAGAATAAGGACTTTCTGTAATTTCTTTAATTAGTTCCATTTCATTACTTGCTTGCAATTGAATGTCATCTAGTTTTCGGTATTCTTCATATAATGCATCAATAACTGACTGTGGAAGTTGTTCAAAGATTTCATCTTTTCCTTCTTCTGTTGCTTCTATATCATTTAAAGATAAAAAAGCACTCTTTAATATCTGTGCTTTATATGTTACCCAATTAACAGATTCATCATCACTTATCGTAGATATTGACCATATCTTACGATGTTCTTCAGAATTTAATGTCTTAAACTTCCAACGCTTATGAAACTTTTTTATTTCTTTTGTTGCATATCCGCGAAAAATTATATCCATAATAATTCTTCGTTTTTCTTTCTTATCTTTTTCATCTGCCATTTCTGTTCAAGACACCCTTTCTAATTTTTCTTGACTTTTTGCTCTAAAAAATAAATAAAAGCTGTGTGTTTTTGCATTACACACAGCTTTTTCTTTTATATTTCTTCAATTTGATAATACCCATTCTCTGTAATTTCTTTTGGACTGTTCCAATCACAAGGAGGAATTTCATCTTTGTTTTTTATATCCCATTTCATTTCATACGCAGGTACAAATCCATCTTCATCTATTTCATCACCTAATTTTACTGCAATTCCTTTGTAATATTCTTGCTGATTATGTCCTTTATACTGATAATCATAATATGGTATCTCATTTACAATGATATATTCTTCATTGTTATATTTTATTGAACCATAATCTTCTTTCATTTTATCATACGTTAATTCCATAATTCTTTCCTTCTATTAATTTTGCTCTTGCTACTACCATACTTATTGACATCCTCCCCCATCTGTACAGATGGGGGATTCCTATTTCTTTGACCGTAGCGTATGCGGTGAAACCGCATGAGGTATGGCGTAGCCATACCTTTTTACGTCTTACACAATCTCCATAGGCTTAGTTTTATACTGATTCCGCAATCCCTTCTAAATAAATAATTATATTTCTATCCATTCTTATCACTTCTTTTCCAAATACAATTTTCTTTTGAATATCCTTTTGTTTTATCTATTCTTGTCAATTTTGAATGTTCAAATTTTAATCCCATATCATAAAAAAAATTATTATAAATATTCCACGATACTTGAACATCTATATTTCTTCTTTTAGCATATCTTAACATATCTTTCCACGAATTATAAGTATGTTTTTCCAACAAAGTTTCTTTTGGGACACTATTTTTTACAGGCTTATATAAAATATCTTCAACATTCCAATGTAACTGATACCTACGATACAAAACATTTTGTTTTATTCCTACTATTTTACTCCATTCAAATAAAGTATGAGATATATTTTTATATGTTAAAATAATTGTATTTCTTTTATTATTCGCTTGTTCTTTTAATGTACTCCATTTACAATTTTCTTTACAATAATTTCCATTCACATCAATTCTATCTATGGATGTATTTTTTCTACCATAAACTTCACGATGTTCTACATAAGATTTTAACATATCACGATAAAAATCTATAAATGATTTCCATTCTAATTTAATATTTCTTCCACCATAATTTTTATAATTCTTCGATGTTTTTACGTTACATCGTTTATGAATATTCCAATAAATAACTTCTAATTCTTTTTTATAATTATGATTTGAATTTTGTTTATTATTCGCTTGTTGTGTATTCGTTGCCCATCTACAATTATACGGCTCATAGTCTCCATTGACATCTATCCTATCAATAGAATAATGGATATTAGGCTTTTCTCCCATATCTTTTAAAAATTGTTCAAAATTATTTTTCCATTGTTCACAAACTTTAATTCCACGACCTCCATAATTTTCATACCGATTATTATTACGATTATAACATCTACTTTTCATACTTAGCCAAGATTGATAAGTAGATGTTTTTGATTTTCCATGTGTTTGTGTTAATTCTTTCAAACGATTCTTTTTCTCACATCCACAAGACGCATATTCTTTACTTCTTAATTGTGCTCCTTCTACAACAATTTCATTTCCACAATCACATTTACATAACCAACATGCACGATTGAATTTATCATTTTCTACTTGTTTTATAACTGTTAATTTTCCATATCTATTTCCTGTTTCATCTATCGTTTGATTTCGTTTCATAAAATCAAAAAATGAAATATGCTGTTCAAAACATTCTTTTACATCATTAACAGATAATCCTGTAATATTACTCCACTCTTCCAATGTATGAAAAACAGAATGAATACCATATGTTCCTTTTGAAAGAACGTCTTTTGTTTTACAATGCCCACAAGTTTTTGTTTTTCCATGAATTAAATTCGTACCATTGATTATTTTCTCATTTCCACATTTACATTTGCATAACCAATATGCACGATGATTCTTTCCTTTTGCACGACAAATAACTGTCAAATCTCCAAAAACTTGATTTGTCAAATCAATAATATTTGGCATTTATATTCCCTTCCAATAACAATTCTCTTTTGTAAAATCTTGAAATTCGTCTTTCCTAGATAAAATTGTATGCTCAGGTTTCTTACCTACATCATTTAAAAACCTTTGAAAACTATTTTTCCATACGTCACTCATTTTTATCCCTTTTTTACCATAATATTGATATTTCGGATTTTTTGAATTATAACACCATTGTTTTATATTATTCCATACAATATATTCTTGATGATACATTTTAGTAATTCCTCTTCGATTAATTTTACATCCGCATGAAGTTGTATGATGTGTTGTTAAACTGTTTCCTAATTTATCACAATAATTTCCACAATCGCATTTACAAAGCCATCGTATTTTTCCATTTTTATTCGTCAATCTTGCAATTACTGTAAGTGCCCCAAATTTTTTATGAATTAAATTATGAATTTTATCTGTGACAAGAATAATTTCATCTTTATAATCATTATACGTTTGAAATGTTTTTTCTTTTATTTTTGTCTCTTTTTGATAATAAAATATTTTTTCTGCATCCCATCCTAAATGATACCGATAACTTATTTTTCCTACAGACATATTCATAATTTTACTCCACTCTGTAAGATTATGTGTTTCTCCTTGATATGTTATCAAAATTTCTTTGGAAGTTGATGCTTTCTTTTTCTCTTTCTTAAAAATTCTTTCTATATCCCATCCTAAAGATAATCTCTCATAAATACATTTACTAGAAAGATTCGTCATCTTGCTAATTTCTTCTACTGTATATTCCTTATTGTGATAAGTTATTTTAATATTTCTTGTTGTATTTAATGCTTGTTCTTCCCATGTAGCCCAACGACAATTCTCTTTACTATAGTTTTTATTTACATCAATTCTATCTATTGTCGTATTTTTTTCTCCATATATTTTAACATGTTCTAAATATGAATCATACATATCATGATAAAATTCAGAAAAATTTTTCCATTCAACAATAATTCCTCTTCCACCATAATTTTTGTATCTTTTGTTTTTTGGATTATAACATCTTTGTTTCATACCATGAAATGTTTTATAAAATTTTGTTTTTGACATCCCATGTATTGTTTCTGATTTTGATATTTTTTTCTTTTTCTTACATCCACAAGAAGTCGTATTTCCATGTTTTAAATCATAAGCATAACGTTCCACAATTTTCCCACAAGAGCATTTACATAACCATCTTGTTCTACCACATCTATCTTCTGCACGTTTTATAACCGTCAAATCTCCAAAAACTTGATTTGTTAAATCTACAAATTTAGACATACTTATCACCAAAATATTATATAAAAAAGAGGAACATTTCATTGTTCCTCTTTATCATCATACATCTAATACATCTTTCTCAGGAATATCCATCCAATGACATATCATTTTTAATCCTAAATCACTATTTAAACAATTAAGAATTTCATCAAATGTCTCTTCATCAAAAATATCCATAAATTGGTCTTCTAATCCTAAATCTTCAACTTTCCGTAAAAATTT
>Ga0256404_1008354_pt1 | contig 15626 bp, 13 predicted proteins | sample RumenRJG_01DNA_FD_185990 | JGI IMG/M metagenome (GOLD analysis project Ga0256404, IMG submission 185990) | Bovine rumen microbial communities from Lethbridge, Alberta, Canada - RJG_01 | ecosystem: Host-associated > Mammals > Digestive system > Stomach > Rumen | place: Canada: Alberta | collected...
GCATCACCCTCAACGTCAATCCCGACGGCTTCACCGACTGGTCAGGCCAAACACTGGTTAATCTTCTTAATCCCAAAGAGACCATCACCATCGGCAATGACGGCCAAGCCACCCTCTCAGCCCCCAATCGAGGTTATTCAATTTGGGTTCTCAAAATGGAAATATGAAATATATGAAACAAGCAAAACTTCTCTTCCTCCTGATTGCCGCTCTCGCATTCGCCTCTTGCGGCAGCGACGAGCCAAGATATGCTGACCCAGAGGCACACGAAAAGACCGTGCAGCTGAATGAGCAGTACGGGCCGCTCATGGTCGGCACATGGCACTACGAGAGCATCAGCGACACCCAGCGTTACTTCGAGCGCCTCACCTTCCAGGCCGACGGCACACTGACGGGAATGCGCAAATGGCAAACCCGCAAGCCCGTCACCATCGACGGTAAAGAACAATATTCCGACTGGAAGGACGTGGAACTGAGCGGCACGTTCACGGGAACATGGCAGCTGAGATACTGGAGTCCAGAGGGCAACAGCGGCGAGAAGCGCAACTGCCTGCAACTGACCGACACCTACGACGATGCCGGGCGAGACTACATGGCCTACTCCTGCGCCCTCACCTTCGCATACGCCGACAAAACGACCCTCCGCATCCAAGGCTATTACGTCAAAGATGCTGACGGTTGGATGAACTTCCTGCGCGGGGAGATAGAAGCAAGTTTCTGAAACGGCATTTAATCAAAAGCAATAGGAAACGTATTAAATAACAAGTAAACCCCTGAACATTTGTTCAGACTTTCACCCTCGGCATCCGATTTCCAGGCTTTGCCGAGGGCTTTTTGTGCCGTTTTCCGTATATTTATCTCTCCCGCTCTTTGATCCTTGAGCGCATACTGCGGACGGAGGTGCGCTTCACATTGAGGGCAGCGGCGATGGCCTCGTCGTCATAACGGAGGTCATCCTGCATGATGAGGAACACGTATTGCGCCGTGGAGAGGTTCTTGTATTTCCGTTCCCATTCCTGCCAACGTTTGGGACGCAGTTGGGCAAAATAATCGATAAGACACTGCTGCTCTTTGGCCGTGGCCTCGGCGATGCACTGGCGCTGCTGCAACTGATTGTACATCTGCGTGCCAATCAGCAGTGTGCCCGATATGCGCTCCATACGGCTCTCCAGTTCTTCTTTCAACCGTGCCATCTCCTGTCCGTTCTCCTCACCGCTCTTTTCCTGCTGCTCAATCTTCGTGCGCAGTTCGCTGATACGCCTTGTATCCTCATCCAGTCGGAAACTCAGCCTACGCACCTTCCTGCGATGCCACCACATGCCGATTCCGATGGCGAGTATCACTACAACGATTAGGGCGATTATCAGCCACTGCATCCATGTTGTCCGACGGTAGAACTCCTTAGTCTGCTGCACCTCGTCAAACTTCTGCTGCCAGTCATCTATCCGCTTGGCCTGATTGGCGTATTTCATAGAGTCGTTATATGCTTGCAATTGTTTCTTTGCCTCTATAGCTAGCTCTATACTGTCCGTCAATTCATAGAGTTCAGATAGTAGTTCTATACATTTCATACGTTTTTTCTGGTTGCGGTCTGTCAGACCCAACTTTGCCAATCTGATAGCTTCCTCATATTTTCCTTGGGCTTTTTGTATACGAGCCTGTGTCAGATAGCCAAGATTAGAATTCGTTTGAACTTTTATGATGCGGTTTTGTTTCGGGAGAAGGATATTGGTGTAAGTGTCTGTTTCCTCCAATTTCTTCAAGTATTCCTCTGCCTTTGCAGTCTCCCCCTTTTCCTCATACATCGCGACCATCATGCTATAGATATCAGCCAATAAGTACTTATCTGCATATTCCTTCATTTCAAGACCTTTCATCATATATGTATATGCACTGTCCATCTGATTCATGTCAGCATAAGCTGTGGCACACATGCGCAGACTTCTGAGTATCATCGTGGTGTCTTTTAGTTCGATGCTACTATCCAACAGCTTTTGTGAATACCTGATGACAAGTGGATGATTCCTGGTAAAGATGTTAGCATAGATCAGCTTTTGGTAAACGCGGTTTTTCAATTCTTCGTCATCATCCTTTTCCGAAATGATCTCTGCCACTTTGAAGTCTTTGACAGCATCATGAACATTGCCAAACCTGTGCATCCTGACAACTCCACGGTAATAATAAGCGCGACCACGGTGCCAGTCATCACCATGCTTGTTGTAATAGGCTATGCTAGCGGATATGATTGAGTCGTTTCCTATCCATCCAAAAGTATTAAAGGCCACGATCGTTTTCAGTAGCCCGTATTCTACCTTGCTACTCTCCGACAGATAGCGTGGACGTACTTGAGCCAAAGTCTTTTTTGCCGCATCAGGTCTGTCTTCTTCTATTTCTTTCCAGGCCTGCATAAACAAGGAGGGCTGTCGTTCGGTGCATCCCATCACGAGGGCTATGACTGCCAGTATAATGAATAGTTTCTTCATATCAATGATTATTTGGGTGCAAAATTACGGCCTTTTCATTACATCTGCAAGTCTTTTTCTGCGTTTTCTTCTTCTCTGCCCGTCCCTCTCAGCCACTTTTTTCTTTGACCGTTTTTGCTTATCTTTCTTATTTTCAGACTTTTAGCCTCAAAAATCATGCAACACCCCCGATGGTGATTTTCCATCGAAATCCTTGTGAGGTTCATCTATTCATCATATCTTTGCCATCGATTTCAACTCCAAAAAGATATAATTTATGAATAAGAAAATTATCATTACTGCACTGCTCGTCCTCGTTGCATTGACGGGCTGGACACAGTCAACAAAGACTGCAACTATCACTGGTTATTCACCCGCAATGAAAGACGGCACTGTGATTGGTGTTGCCACAGGCACTATTGGAAATGATGTAGGAACTGTTCAGGATGGACGTTTCTCAGTGACCATTCCTGTTGATGATCTTTCCTTAATTAATCTTGACTTTTTTGGCGAAGGCTGTCCCAATTCTTCGCTTTACATCTATTTGAAGCCTGGTGTTGATGTGAAAATATCGGGTGATGACTGTCTCTTCCCATTATGGAAAGTAGAAAGTCCAATTGCAGAACAGCAGACTCAGAACCGTATCGTCGAGCATTGCCGTGACTTAATGGCAGAAATACTGCGCCTACAGTTATCAAAAGCTTGGGATAAGTTAGAGCCTCTTGAGTTAAAGTTGGAGAAGCAGAAGATGGACATCCTGCCATCACTGCCCGTGGATGCAGCCTCGGTCAATACGCTATGGGGCATATCCTTAACAGCAAAAAACACCAAAGATTTTCCATACATGGAGCAGTTGAAGAATTTGGAGAAGTCTTTCGCTGCCCGTGTGCCTAAATCACTTAAAAAGCAAATGGAAGAGATACATTCCTATGTCTATCCGCCACGTCTCTTGCAGGTGGGCGAACAAGCCGCTGATTTTGAACTCTTCGACTTGCAGGGCAACAAGCATCATCTGTCAGAAGCCTTTTCCGATGGCCGCTATGTGTTGCTCGATTTCTGGGGCATCGGTTGTCATGCATGTTACTTATCTGAGCCAGAGATGAGAGAGTTCTATGAAAAAATGAAGGATAAAGTGGAAATCGTTGGCATCAACGAAAATAGGCTTTCTGAGTGGAAGGAACACGAATTCAACAAACGTATTGTATGGAAAAACTGGAACGATGGTATGAGGGGTATCAACATCGTAAGCAGCTATTGTGACGTTGCCGCTATGCCTTATTATGTATTGCTCTCACCCGATAAGCGCATTATCTGGAAGGCGTTGGGGTATCTACCTGGATATTTCATGGGAATGATGGAAGGGCTTAACGGCCTCCCGCAAGACAACTCTTCCAATCTTGCACTCGCTGTGACGAAAGTGGATGTCAGTGCTAACACCACCAAGGTTAGTTTCCGCTATTACACAAATAAGGAGTATTCTTTCTCCGTAGCCAAAGAATCCTTCCTTGAGGCTAATGGCAAGAGATATAAGGTGACTGCTGCAGACGGTATCACGCTCGACGAACAAACCTTTGCCAAGGTAAAAGCCCACACAGCCACAGAGGGCACCTTGGCTACCATCTATTACAGCGATTTCACACTTACCTTCGAGCCGTTCGATACGAAGCCCGCCTCCTTCACTTTCAAAGAGAGCGACGCTCAGGGCGCATTCACTATCCGCAACATTTCACTAAAGTAAAAGGTTTACAAAATGAGAGTGAATATGTTTTATCTGTTATGGATAACTGTTTTGTTGTTCGCCTCTCCTGTCAGGGGCGAGGTCTCTCCGAAGAAGACGAATGTGAGCACCATTCGTCAAACAGCAGAAGTAACGACAGATTCATTGCAATTTTTTATACAGGCTGGCGACAGTTGTATGCAGCAGTATAACACCTTCGAGGCACTGAAGCATTACCGGCAAGCCTTCGACATGGCCGATACCTACAAGATGCGTGCCAAATTGGCTGACTGTTATTATAAGCGGGCGAATTATCGCGAGACAGCTGATCTCCTGAAACTGGTGCCCGAAGACAGCCTCTCCCACGATGCCTTTCGCCAGCTATGCTTCAGCTATCAGAAACAGGGCGACAACGACTCATATATCTACTGGGCAAGTCAGTTGACTTACTATTATCCTATGGATGGCGAGATCGTTGCAAATCTCATACTCGCACATATCAAAGCCCAGCAACCGCAAAATGGTATTATCTATGGACAACAATACAGTCATAGGGATTCCACAAACATCCTTGTGAACAGGGCGCTGGCCGATGCATGGTTTGTAAATCGCGATTTCACAGCGGCTGGCAAGTTATACAATCGACTACTGGAGCAGGGTGACTCTACCTTCAACAACTTGTATTCCGCAGGCATGTGCTACTCTCAGATCGAGGACTTGGAGCGTGCCTACAACTATTTAAAGTTGGCTTTTCTGATGAGTGGCATGCAGCACTACGGCTGCGCCTACCGTCTTGGTGTGGTCTGCATCGACACAAAGCGCTATCCTGAGGGGCTTGGTTATCTCGATCTCGCCAAACAACTGATGCAACCCGACACCACAATTATGAAGGCCATTACACTCTCTCAGATTGCCCCGATGGAATCCGACGGAATGATGTGAATTTTTCAGTCGTACACCCCGAAATGTTACTAAACCCCTGAACATTTGTTCAGACTTTCACCCTCGGCATCCGATTTCCAGGCTTTGCCGAGGGCTTTTTGTGCCGTTTTCCGTATATTTATCTCTCCCGCCCTTTGATTCTTGCTCTCATGCTTCTCACTGACACACGTTTCACGTCGAGGATAGCGGCGATGGCTTCGTCATCGAAGCGGAGGTCGTCCTGCATGATGAGGAAGATGTACTGGGCGGTGGAGAGGCCGCTGTACTTGCGCTCCCACTCCTGCCAGCGTTTCGGGCGCAGTTGGGCAAAGTAGTCCACCAGACATTGCTGCTCCTTGGCAGTAGCCTCGGCGATGCATTGGCGCTGTTGCAACTGGCTGAACATCTGCGTGCCCACAAGCAGCGTGCCCGATATGCGCTCCATACGGTTCTCCAGTTCTTCTTTCAACCGTTCCATCTCCTGCCCATTCTGCTCACCGCTCTTTTCCAATTGTTCAATATTTGTGCGCAGTTCGCTGATACGACTTGCATCCTCGTCCAGTCGGAAACTCAGCCGACGCACCTTCCTACGATGCAATAACATACCGATTCCGATGGCGAGAGCCACAACTACGATCAGAGCAATTATAAGCCCCTGCATCCACGATGTCCTGCGGTAGAAATCCTTTGTCTGCTGTACCTCGTCGAACTTCTGCTGCCACTCTGCCATTTGCAAAGTCTGATTAACGTATCTCATTGAATCCTCATACGCTTTTACTTGCATCCTTGCTTCTGAAGCCAGTTCTTGATTGTCCGTCAATTCATAAATCTCAGAGAGAAGTTCCATGCACTTCATACGAGTCTTTTGGTCGCAATCAGGCAGCCCCATCTCCATCTTGGCCAGTTTGATGGCCTTCTCATATTCTCCTTGGGCTTTTCGTATGCGAGCCTCTGACAAATAGCCAATATAATTGTAAACATCTGTTTCCTCCCATTTCTTCAAGTAAGTTACTGCTTTTTCGACATCTCCATGCTCCTGATATATCGTTGCCGCCGTAGCAAAGATATTTGCTAAATAGAGTGAGTCAACATCTCGTGTCATTTTGAGCGCTTTCTCCATATAGGCACATGCGCTGTCCACCTGCCCAATGTCCGAATGAGCCGTGGCACATCTGATCAGGCTTCTGAGAATCATCATACTGTCATTGAGTTCGATGTCGCAGTCCAATAACTTATGCGCATATTTTAAGGTTTGTGGATAATTGTTGGAATAGAGGTTGACTTTGTACAACATTAGATAGGTCTTGTGCTTCAATTTCTGGTCATCAGTTTTGTCCGATATCGTTTCAGCCATTTTGAAGTCAACGATGGCGCCAGGAAAGATGTTAAGCATGTCTCTGATAGCTCCACGGTAAAAATAGGCACAGCCACGATGCCAGTCATCACCATGCTGGTTATAATATGCTATGCTGGCGGAGATGAGCGAATCGTTCTTCGCTATACCATGAGTCTTACAAATCACCATCGTTTTCAGAAGTCCATATTCAGCCTTGTCACCCTCCATCAGAGAGTCCGTACAAACTTTTGCCAGAATGGCTTTTGCCGAGTCTGGCCTGTCTTCTATCGTTTCCCATGCCTGCCTTATTAGGGAGTGCTGTCGTTCGGTACAACCAAACATGATAGCCATGACTGCCAGTATGATGAATAGTTTCTTCATATTAATGATTATTTTGCTGCAAAATTACGGCTATTTCATTATGTATGCAAGTCTTTTTCATGGTTTTTCCCTCTTTCGCCCGTTCCTCTCAGCCACTTTTTTTTCAGCACATTTTTACTTATCTTCCATATTATCAATACATTACCTTTAAAATACATGCAACACCCCTGATGACGAATTCCCGCTCAAATCCTTGCGCAGTTCACATATTCATCTTAATTTTGCCAGCAGATTAAGCAAAACAAATCATTTAGAAACGAAACGATTATGAAGAAGAAAAGTATCTTATTTTTATGTCTGATCGGTATAACATCATTCGTGTCATGTTCAGACAAAAGCAGTGCAGAATTTGAAGTGTCTCTTGAGGGGCAACTTGTAAAAACTGACGTGAATAAGGGCAAATGGCCCAAATGGATGTTAGGTGACGACATTTATGCCCTGGGGCAAGATAGGAGTATTTATTCTGGTAAACTGACTAGGACAGAATGGCAGAAGGCAGAGAAGGTATTGGTCCACGGACATGGGCAGAATGAGTTTGGGGATATGGTCTTATCGCAAGACAACGATGGATCATTATATATTATTGATCATCCTTTTGAGGGTGATATGGGGAGTTTAGCGCTGACCTCTCTGACTAAGATTCAAAAAACAGACAATATTGCAACAATGAAAGACCCGAACAACTGGGAGAAGTATGACCTTTCGGAAATGCCTTTCCTGTTGTGTGGTGATAGATTCGAAGTTTTGTCTGATTCCACCCTTCTCACTGTAGGAACATCTATAGACGATATACGCCACATTTTCTCCGTCATCAACTTTAAGAACCAGGCATTCACTCCTCTGGACTATTGGCCCAACGATAGTACGCCAGAGGTTTTAGATCATGAGAAGCTGATGGTATATACCCATGGTAGTGGCATCAAAGGGAATGCTAAAGACAGATTCCTGTATTGGGATGATTCGGGAAAGCTCGCTTTCATCTTTACTATTGATGGCACAAAAACGAATATTTTGAACTCTATTTATTCAGACCCCCTCCCAATCCCTGGGATTGCTAAAACGCCATCAACCGAACGAATACATTGTTGCACAGATAATGACAGTATTTATCTGCTTTATAAGCATTCCAACCGCAAGGGTGAAATCATGGAGGAATATGATATGAAGGAACCCTTCCCGTGGGGTAATACCGTCGAGGTGTATAACTGGGATGGCGTCAAGCAACACATCATTCATCTTGATAAGTTTGGACAAGAGATTATGTTATCCCAGGATGGTAAGACCCTTTACCTTTATTCTGATTTTATCGATGACGAAACTGAGCCTTATATTTACTCATACGATTTAAGTTTCCTGAAATAAATATCTAATGAGCCAAGTTATGAACAAGAAATATATACAGGTTACAATTATCTCAATCGTTGGTATATTACTCATTTGTGGTTGTACGCAAACATCCAAAAACACGAAGGACTCCCAAAAAGGATCTGAACTGGAGGCGGTCGATACTTTGCATATCCTGCAGGTGGGAGAAAAAGCCGTTGATGCAGAACTATTCGACATGCAAGGCAACAAGCATCGTCTGTTTGAAGCCTTCGCCGATAACCGCTATGTGCTGTTCGACTTTTGGAATCTTCATTGTGGAGCGTGCCGAAAGGCAGAGTCGGAGTTGCTGGAGGTCTATGACCGGATGAAAGGCCGACTTGAAATCGTTGCCATTAACTTGGATTCTATCTCAGAGTGGCAAGCGCACGAATGGAGCAAGAAGATTGTTTGGAAGAACTGGAATGACGGCAAGAAGTTCAAGCAAGGAGGTATCAAGAGCCACTATTACGATTTTAATGCCGTACCTTTCTACGTATTATTGTCGCCCGATGGTCGTATTCTGTGGGAGATGGCAGGTTATGGCACAGGTTGTTTCCTTGGAATTGCCGAGGCTTTGAATGGTCCCAAGCAAGACAATTATGATAATCCAAATCTTGCTATCAGGAAAGTTTATACCAATACTAGCGGCACCACCATCAGTTTCCGCTATTATACAGAGAAGGGTTTCTGGTTCAACATTGCCCGCGATTCTCACCTCACCGCCAATGGTAAGAAATACAAGTTGACAGCAGCCGATGGCATCACGCTCGACGAGAATAACACACCCCCAAACAAAGCATATACCGTCAGGGCGAAATACGGAACCGACATAAACTATTGCGACTTCACCCTTACCTTCGAGCCGTTCGACACCATCCCCACCACCTTCGACTTCAAGACAGGTGACGGCGAGGACGACTTTGTTATCCGAAATGTTTCAGTATAATAACCAATTATGAACAAGAAAAGTATTATTACAATGATGCTCGCACTCGTCACAATGACGGGACTCGCACAGACAAAGACAGTAACTGTCTCTGGTTATTCACCCGCACTCGAGGACAGTACTTTGGTTTTTGCAGGAGCAGGTAACTTTCTAAATATTGTAGACACAGTGAAAGACGGACGTTTCGCCTTCACATTACCAGTAGAAGAACTCACCGAAGGCCATCTCTTTCTCAAAGGCAAAAGTTGTCCCAATTTTGCAATGCCCATCTTTCTCAGCCCTAGTATTAACGTAAGACTTACGGGTACTGACAATTTCTACCCATTGTGGAAGGTCGAGAGTCCGCTTCCAGAACAGCATACGCTAAACCGTTTCACAGAACATTGCCATGATGTGATAGCAGAATTGTTGCAAATGGATTTGGCCCAAGCGCCTCGAGAGAAAAAAGATTCCGTTGCAGGGAAATGGGAGAAGCGCCGAATGGACATCCTACCCTCAATGCCTGTGGATGCTGCTACGATTTACTGGTTATGGCGCGCATCTATGACGGCAAAAAACACCCCCAACTTTCCATATATGGACCAATTAAGGAATTTGGAAAGTTCCATTGCAGCACATGCACCTAAAGGATCTGAGGACAGATTGGCAGAGATACATGCCAATATCTACCCAACACGTGTCTTACAGATAGGTGACGAGGCCGAAGATGCAGAACTCACAGACATGCAGGGACAGAAACATCACTTACTTGAAGCACTTGCCAACGGACGCTATGTATTGCTCGACTTCTGGGGGATCAATTGCGGTCCTTGTATGGCTTCTGAGTCAGAAATGAAGGTATTTTATGAGATGATGAAGGATAAACTGGAAATCGTCTGCATCAACCAGGACAAACTTTCTGCATGGCAGAAACACGAATTCAGTAAACGTATCACTAGTATAAACCTGAATGACAGCAAGAAGAGTGTTAGCAGCAGATACTGCGACCATAGTTCCATACCTTATTATGTCCTGATTTCACCTGACAAGCGTATCGTGTGGAAACATATTGGCTATGGACTGGGGAATTTTCTGGGACTGGCGGAGGCTTTTAATGGCCCCAAACAGGACAATAGCTCTAATCTACAGCTCGCTATTCGCAAAATGGAACTCAATGGTGATTGTACTACCATCAGTTTCCGCTATTACACCCATAAAGATTATGGGTTCCGCATCGCCAAAGATTCTTACCTCACCGCTAACGGTAAGAAATACAAGTTGACAGCAGCCAATGGCATCAAACTTGATGAGGACAACTATACCCAGGTGAAAGCCTCCGAATCTACAGACGAACTTTTGGGCAACATCTACTACTCTGACTTCACGCTCACCTTCGAGCCGTTCGACACCATCCCCACCACCTTCGACTTCAAGGAGGGCGATGGCGAGGATGTATTCGTCATCCGAAATGTTTCCGTTAAATAACAAAGAATTAGAAATATGAATAAGAAAACCATCATCACCATCCTGCTTGCCCTCGTCGCAGTGACGGGGCAGGCATTTCAGTATCGTATCGTCGGCAATATAGGCACAAACGATTTTACTGGATGGCTCTATCTGATGAACCAGAGTAACAAACCTTATTCAGACGTGGACAGTCTATGGGTAGAGAATGGAGAAGTTCGTGATTTTGAAGGTTATGCCCAAGAACCATTCTTAGCCCTGTTACACTCTAAGGGAAAGCAGATTGTGCAATTCCCTTGTCTTTTTGTGGAAGAAGGTACTGTCAAATTCCGTCCGGCAGCAATGACAACAATAGGGGCTGCCTATATGGGTACGCCGCTCAATGATGAATGGGTAAGTTTCTACTCTCAGTTCAATACAATAGAAGTTGCTACAGATGAAGGACGGATAACTCAAACCGAGGCCGTGCAGAAACTCGACAGTCTGGCAACCCCTTTAGTCAACAAGCATCGCAATGATGTCTTAGGGGCTGTCATCATATCATTTCTGGAAGATTTGGGCAACGAACGCCTGATGGAATATATCACGATGCTCAGCCCGAAACAGCAAAGTTTTCCCTTCATCCAAGAAATGAGCCAAACAATATTGGCAGTACAACAAACAAGTGAGGGCGCAATGTTTAAAGATTTCACCGTGGAGTACAATGGTAAGACCGTACACCTTTCTGACTATGTGGGGCATGGCCAGTATGTGCTTGCTGACTTCTGGGCTTCATGGTGTGTCCCTTGTCTTCGTGAGATACCAAATATCATTGCTGTTTACAACAAATACAAGGATTGCGGTTTAAACGTTCTTGGTGTCGCAGTATGGGAGAAAGCCGAAGTGTCAATGAAGGTGATTGAGGAAAAGAAGATTCCGTATCCGCAGATACTCAACGTATCAGAAGAAATCACTGGTATCTATGGAATAGATGCTATCCCACACACTATCCTTTTCGCTCCTGACGGCACCATCCTTGCCCGTGGACTGCGCGGAGAGGACATTGAACAGCAGTTGAAGAAGATTTTTAATGACTAATAAATATGAACAAGAAACGTTTTATTACAATGATGCTCGCCCTCGTCGCAATAACGGGACTGGCGCAGACGAAGACAGCAGAAGTTAAAGCGGATTCTTTGCTGTTATTTGTGCAGGCTGGTGACAGTTGCATGCAGCAGTATAACACCTTTGAGGCGCTGAAGTATTATCAAGAGGCGTATGCCATTGCAAAAAAACGAAGTCAGCATCTGACTGTAGAACAGCCTAACCTTCCTCTTGACAAGTTCGATGAACTGCCTGAGGAGAAACAGGATGAGATTATCAAACATCTGAAGAGATCTGCTGAAAACAGTTCGATAGTGGACTGCATGGTTCAGATGAAACTCGCAAATTGCCATTATAAGCGTGGCAACTATCGTGAGACTGCTGATCTCCTGAAACTGGTGCCTGAGGACAGCCTCTCCCACGAAGCCTTCCGACAGCTATGCTTCAGCTATCAGAAGCAGGGCGACAACGACTCCTTTATCTACTGGGCAAGTCAGATGGTTTACATCTATCCTATGGATGGCGAGGTCGTCGCGAATCTCATACTCGCAAATATCAAAGCCCAACAACCGCAGGGTGGTATTATCCATGGACTGATATACAGCAAGAGGGATTCCACCAATATCCTCGTGAACAGGGCATTGGCCGATGCATGGTTTGTAAATCGTGACTTCACAGCGGCTGCCAAGTTATACAATCGGCTGCTGGAGCAGGGGGACTCTACCTTTAACACCTTGTATTCCGCAGGTATGTGCTATTCCCAGATCGAAGACTTGGAACAAGCCTACCACTATCTAAAATTGGCTTTTCTGAAGAGTGGCATGCAGCACTACGGCTGCGCCTACCGTCTTGGTGTGGTCTGCGTCGACACAAAGCGCTATCCTGAGGGGCTTGGCTATCTCGATCTGGCCAAACAGTTGATGCAACCCGATACCACTATTATGAAGGCCATTACGCTCTCGCAGGGCGAGGGTTATTACTTGACGGAACGATATCAAGAGGCCGTCACGGCGTGGAAAGAACATCTCGCCTATAACCCGACCTCCATCGCCACCTATTATAATATTGCCAATGCCTACGCCTATCTCCTCAAAGATAGTGAGCAGGCAGAATCATATTATCGCCAGTTCCTCGACCTCGCCCGTAAAGAGGAGAAGCCAACAGATAAACTCAAAGAAATGATTAAGCGTGCCGAGGATTGGTACAAATAAAAAGGTTTATAACGTCATGAATACATTCACAGCCATTTGTCGTAGAATTAAGATTTGGTGGAAAACGCCTTGTTATTATAGCATTGCGAACGGAATGCCACCCGTCTATGAGAGTGAAGAAGAACTTCAGGAACTTCTTACAGATTTGAAGAAGCAAACTGATATAATTGATATTAATATGAACAAGAAAACCATCATCACCATCCTGCTCGCACTCGTCGCATTAGCGGGGCAAGGGCAAGTTCATTACCGTATTGAGGGAAATATTGATATGCCAAAATACACTGGTGTCATGGAAATAAAAGATGTTCTTAAGCAACAGTCCATAGACACAATAAAAGTAGTGAACGGAATCATCACGCCGAAGGAAGGCACCCTGCCAGAAATGGCAATGTGCTTGCTTGCCGATACTACTAAAACATTTGTGCAAACAGACTCCGTTCCACAAAAGAAAAGCAAACTGACATTGGGGACGCTGTTTATCGACAATGGAACAATCAAAGTGGAAGGGTTAAATGGTCACGGGTTGCAACAGAGTGGTACATCTATCAGTAACGAAATAGCGGCTTTCAATCAGCGCATGGCTGAAATCCAGAGGGAATATGAGGAAGAATCTGTAGATCGGAAGTCGGCTATGACGGCACTTCTCTGTGATGTCATTTCCCGTCATTCAGACGATGTCTATGGAATTTACCTTCTTGTCAACGAAGGTCGCTGGTATCTGGAAGCCGCCAAATGGATTGAACTTCACAACAAACTGATACGCGACAATGGCGAATACATCAGTAAGACACCCTATCTGGTTGATGACTTGAAACGGACAAAAGCCAAATTAGAAAATCAACTTACAACCGTCGTAGGCAGCAAGTTTGTGGACTTTGCTGTGGAGTACAACGGCAAGACTACGCGACTTTCTGATTATGTAGGTCGAGGCCAGTACGTCCTCGTTGACTTCTGGGCTTCATGGTGCGGTGCGTGCAGAGTGGAAATCCCCAACAACATTGCCACCTATGACAAATACAAAGGTCGTGGTCTGCAAGTAATAGGTATCGCTGTATCAGACAAGCCCGAAGCGACTCTTAAGGCCGTTGAGGAAATGAAAATACCATATCCTCAGATTATCAATTCCCAGAAGATTGCCTCTGACCGATACGGCATCACCGAAATTCCTGAAACTATCCTCTTTGCCCCCGATGGCACCATCATCGCACGTGGGTTACGAGGGGAAGACATCGACAAGAAACTCAAAGAGATATTCAACGATAACAAATAAAACGAACAGCACATGATTACTTTCAAAGACACCGACATCCGCGAAGCACTACGCCACAAATACGCTAATACACCGACATTGCCCGCAGACTTCATGGAGAGAATAATGAAAAGAGTTTAAAGAAAGATGAAACAAGCAAAACTTCTCTTCCTCCTGATTGCCGCCCTCGCATTCGCCTCTTGCCGTCAAACGGCACGGCAGACGGTGGCAGATGCAGAACAGCCGACGGACAGCACCGAGGCCGTGACCAGTGCGGACACCCTGCGCCTCGTCATCATCGACAAAAGCATCTCGCGAATCGACTCCGTGGTGCAGGCGAGGATCATCAATCCCAACGACTACGATGTGAGTTACGGACAGGAGTACACCATCGAGCGCGAGACTGAAGGCCACTGGCAGCAAGTTCCATTCCCCAAGAACTTCGGCTTCACCTCCGTTCTGAGCACCGTAACCGCCCACGGCTCCGCCACCGTCTATGGCCATATCCGCCTGCTCCACCTCACCCCCGGCCACTACCGCCTGACCAAACAAATAGACGGCCGCACTCTCTCCGACGACTTCTACATCCCCAGTACCATTACCTTCCCCACGCCTGTTTATAGGTAAGAAACAAACTTTTTTCTGCTAAAGAATGTAAAAACTATCAAAAAAATGCGGGTGGTGGTGCAGTCTTTTCCGTCGTCGTAGGACTTAATAGATAGAGACGTTATGTTTACGATGGAGATAACACGGCTGATAGAAAGGTGCAGACAGGGGGATGCGGATGCCCTCGGAGAACTGTACAAGGCATACGCCCAGCGGATGAGGGGCGTGTGCCGACGCTATATCAGCGACGAGCAGACGGTGGAGGATGTGCTGCACGACGCTTTCGTGATTATCTTCACTTCGTTCGACAGGCTGCGCGACGTGCGACGTGCCGAGCAATGGATGATGGCCATCACAAGGAACGTGGCATCGAAATGCAAGGATCATCTGGAGGCATTGCCAACGGTTTCGCTCGAAGAGACAAGCGAGGCAGAACTGATTGCCGTCGAGGACGAGGAAAGGGACGTGAGGGGTGTGCCGCTGAGCGAGGTGGTGAGAATGATAGACAGACTGCCGGAGGGTTACGGGCAGGTGTTCCGGCTGTCGGTGTTCGAGGGTATGACGCACAAGGAGATTGCCGACATGCTGGGCATTGAGCCACATTCGTCATCATCGCAACTGGCACGGGCAAAGAAGATGCTGCGCAAGATGATGCAGCAGTATTGGGTGGCTGGGCTTCTATTGCTACTTGTTCCTGTTACGTTCTTCCTATTCAGAAAAGGAGATTCTGCGGTCAAGGATGAAAAGCCAGTTGTGGCGAAACAGAAAGAGACACCGAAAGAATCGCAGAAAGATTCTCGGACGGAGCAGCCACAGGTGCCTGTGATTGTTCATCTGCCTGTGCATCATACCACCATCATTGCCACAGACACCCTGCAATCGGTCATTGCCCAAGCTGTGGAT
>Ga0256404_1008355_pt1 | contig 15626 bp, 11 predicted proteins | sample RumenRJG_01DNA_FD_185990 | JGI IMG/M metagenome (GOLD analysis project Ga0256404, IMG submission 185990) | Bovine rumen microbial communities from Lethbridge, Alberta, Canada - RJG_01 | ecosystem: Host-associated > Mammals > Digestive system > Stomach > Rumen | place: Canada: Alberta | collected...
AAATCCTTAAAGGGTCAACTCCAGAATTGGAACTTCAAAAACATATAGGTATGAATTTTAAGATTCCAATATAAAAAAATATCACCAGTTTAAAGAAACTGGCGACATTATTATTTACAAGTTACATTTTTGATGGAAAATACCCCAAAAGTGCGTTATAATTGCTTAATATGTCAGAAGAGATTTTATCATTAATAAAAAGTGGTGTTCAGGAAAAAAGTACAGATCAGAAAGCTGAAAAAAAAGCTACCTGGCTTATTTTTACAATCGGCAGTGCTGCAGACGGACATAATCAGTATGCAATTCCTGCAGAGAGTGTAAAGGAAATACTTCGAGATGCCACAGTTTTTCCACTTCCTTTTGTTCCCCCTTATGTTAATGGTGTTTTAAACCGCTACGGCGATCCTTATGTTGTAGTTGATTCGGCTGTGCTGGAAGGAAAAGAAGCACAGAATTCCTTCCTCTTTATCGTGCTTAGTGATGAAAGTCATACCTGTCTCAGAATTACAGATGTAAAGGACTTTTTTACTGCATCAGAAAAAGATGTTGTTCATTTTGCAGAAGAAGAACTTTCAGATTTTTATGATGGAACGCTTAACATAGACGGACAGGATGTTTTTGTTCTGAATGTTCAGGCCGTAATTGAGAAAGTGGGAAAAGAAATTGCGGCAGCCTGAAAAATTTATTTGCATCTCTTATCCTCAAATTGATTTCTTAATTCCCAACGACTATGTCATTTCGAGTGTAGGAGTAAAAGATTTAAATATTTCTCTGCTCAATAATCAGGAAGCCGGCTTTTTTGATTTTGATGATATCGCTTCCTGCTTTATTCAGATTCCCCGTCAGGCGGATATCAGAACCATGATTGTTTTAAAAGGAAACGGTGACAGTCAGTTTTCTATTATCACAACTCAGGAATGCAAGGTCAGCACAATTCCTCTTACTGAGTTTGGCCTCTTTTCTGATTTTTACAGCGAACAGTTCCAGAAGCTGGGCTTTCTTGCCTGCAGTTTTAAAGATGAAAGACTTAGAATCCTGATGGATGTAAAACAGACGATTGCCTATATGAAAGACAGTCAGCTGGAGGAATTATGATTCATGTTCTTGTTGCAGATTCTTCTGCGGTAATTCGTTCTGTATTAAAAGAAATAATTCTCAAGACAAAAAAACTGGACTGGGTAGGTGAGGCTGTTTCTTACGGTGAACTCAAACCTATGACAGAACAGTATAAGCCTAATGTCATTATTACAGATAAGGCATTTTTTGATGCAGAAAGAATCAGCTCTCTGGGCGATTATTGTAATGCTTCAGAAACTCCAACAATTATTTTTTACAAGGCAGGAGAACGTGTGCCGGGCCAGTCAAAAAACATTAAGTTTCTTGAAATGCCTGAGTTTATGAATTTTTCTTCTCAGAAAATTTCAGACTATGCGGAATATCTTGAACAGCAGATTTTAGACATTAAACGAAATGTGCTTTTTGGAAATCATCCGGCTTCTGTTGTTTCTGCAATCAATGAAGACGGCAGTCTTGTTCAGCAGGCTCAGCCTATCCCAAAAGATTTTACCGGCCGTAAGTTTAAGGCAGTGCTTATTGGTGTTTCAACCGGCGGACCTGGGGCTCTTCTGGAATTCTTAAAAGGAATTGGTCAGGACTTTCCTCTTCCGATTTTTATTACTCAGCACATAGATTCATTCTTTGATAAAAACTTGATTGACTGGCTGGCTTCGGAATCTAAGATACCTGTTCATCTTGCAGAGGACAATGCTAAGCCTGAACCTGGCCATGTTTATTTTGCGCCTTCAGATACGCATCTTACTTTTATTCCTGATGGAGAATGCGGTTTCTGCATGCTTTTGAATCACGATGCTCCTATAAACTTCCTTCGCCCTGCAGTTGATAAGATGTTTGAAAGTGCAGCAAATGTAATAGGAGGAGACTGCATTGCAGTTGTTCTTACAGGAATGGGCGCGGACGGTGCAAAGGAATGTCTTCACTTGAAAAATCTTGGAGCCTATACAATTGCCCAGGATAAAGAAAGTTCTGTAATTTATGGAATGCCAAGGGCTGCTTTTGAAATGGGAGCAGCCTGCGAGGTTCTTCCACTCAAGCTGATTCCTAAACGACTCTGGGATTTGAGTGGTGCAAATATCGGTCTGCAGGAACTGCTAGAGGAAGAAATTTGATGAATGAAGTGCTTGAACTTGTAAAATCTAAAATCCTCAGCTTTTCCGGCATTTATGTTGCCCAGTCGCAGTGTCAGACTCTGTACGAATATATTGAAAAACAGGCAGGGGCTAGTGGCATCAGTCCTATGGATTTCGTACAGTCTCTTACTCCACATACTCCGGATTTTGATACCGTAATAAATCTTGTTACCGTAAATGAAACTTACTTCTTCCGCGAAGAAAAGCAGTTTGACTTTTTGAAAAATGAAGTCTTTCCAAAGTTTATGGGAAAGAATCTTACTATCTGGACCTGCTGCTGTTCTACCGGAGAAGAGCCAATTTCCCTTATGGCTCTGGCTCTTTCAATGAATGTAAACCTTACAATCTATGCTTCGGATATTGATGATGATGCTCTTGCAGCCCTGAACCGCGGACGTTATTCTGCTTTTTCTCTACGTGCAGATGGCCAGAAGTATCACAAACTTATTGAGCCATATTCAACAAGAAGCGAAAACGAAATTATTTTTAATCGTGATTTTATAAATAAGATTCATGCCTTTAAGTTTAACCTGATTCAGGGACAGCTTTCGGATTTACCTTTTTACGAGAACGCAGATATTATTTTTATGCGTAACGTCTTTATTTATTTTGACAAGGAAACAAGAATCCTTGTTACTCAAAAGGTAACCCAGCGGCTTAAGCAGAATGGTCTTCTGCTTTTTTCTATGAACGAAATTGGTTCCATAGACAATACGGTCATCCCTAAGAATCTTTACAAGACAAACAGCAATTCTGTTTACTATTTTGTAAAAGATAAGCAGCCGGAGAAAAAGGCTGTGGCCGAGCCGGCGGCTAGAAAAAGGGAAGAGCACAAGTAGGAAAGGCTGCGTCAGGAAGTAGAAAAGGTAAAAACTCAGAAGGTGCTTGAGCAGAGGAAGCAAAACGAGGCAGTAGAAGCGGAAGCGGCTGCAGATGCAGAGGCAGCTTTTGATGCAAAGCAAATCTATGAGAATGTCTGCATGGAAATAAACCGCGGTGATTTTGAAAAGGCCCGCAGCCTTGCCCGTGGAATAAGCGGAAGTGATACAAAAAAATATGCCTTTTTTATGCAGGGCTATGTTGAATATCATGCAGATAACCGATCGGCAGCAGAAACTCTTTTTGCTTCTGCAGAAAGTATTTCGCCTGATTTCTGGCCTGCCTTTTTTTATCACGGAATGGTTCTTCGTGATATGGGCCGCAGTGAACATGCCCAGGGCTGCTTTTCTAAATGTAAAGCATTGATTTCTGATTTTGGAAAACAGGGCAATGGAAGTTCTGTTCCCTATGATTTTACACTGGACTCCTTTAGTCCGTCATACATCTATTCGCTTTGCGAAACTTTTTCTGCAGGAGGAGGGCTGTAAATGAATCTTGATAAAAACCTTTTTAAGGCAGATTACATTTCGGAATCCCGGGAGATTCTTGATTCTCTTGATGATATTGCAATTAAGGCCACAAAAGAAAAAAGAAATGGTGAATATCTGAACGAGATATTGCGTCTTCTGCATACCCTCAAGGGCTCTTCGCGCATGATGGAATATGTGCAGATTGAGAAAGTAGTAAATCACCTGGAAACAGTTTTTAAAAATATCCAGAGCAATCAGACAGAAATTTCAAATAAGATTATTCAGCTTTTGATGGGCGTAAATGATCTTATTCATAAACTCATAGATGGCATTGAAGATGGCGGCGACGGAACCTTTGAACAGTACGAAGAGGTTCTGCAGAATATAGACCGGGCTATGGAAGATGAAGATTTTAAAACTGATTTTTCCAGCGGCAAAAAGAAGGGGAAAAAAGGTAAAGCTAAATCCGGAGCAGGTGCAGGTGGCGAAGCTGCTGGCACAAGTTTGGAAGGAGATTCTGCAAGAGACTCTTCTGGTACAGACGATAAGGTAAAAGCTGAGAACTCAGAATTCTTCCACGACTCTCAGACAATCAAGATTCAGGTTACTCAGATTGATTCGATTCTGCAGTCTCTGGATAAACTCATAATGCGCCAGATAAAACTCAAAAACGAAATTGAGCTTTTGAAGGGTAAGAGTGCCTCTTCTGAATTTCAGGCTTTCCAGGAGCTTTCAGAAAATATTTCTGTTCTTGAAAATCAGAGTGTTGATATTCAGAAAAACATTATTTCCCTGCGCATGCTTCCTTTTGATATGATCCTGCGCCCTATTAAGCGTTCGATTGTTGCAGAGTCATTGAAGGCTGGAAAAAACATAGAGTTTGATATTCCTCAGTCTGAAATCACAATTGATAAATTCATTCTTGAAAAGCTTCCTGCAATTTTGATTCACCTTGTTCGTAATTCAATTGATCATGGAATTGAAACTAAAGAGGAGCGCAAAAAACTCGGCAAACCGGAAACTGGAACTATCTCTGTTTCGGTAAGTCAGGTTTCAAACAGAATTTTTGTTAACGTAAAAGATGATGGTCACGGAATTGACTACGAAAAGATTCGCGCAAAGGCACTCCGCCTCTTCCCTGAACGTGAAGCAGAAATTCGTTCTGCAGATGATACAGAACTTCTTCAGTTTATTTTTGCATCAGGCTTTTCTACAAAGGATGAGCAGACAGAACTTTCCGGCCGTGGTATTGGTCTTGATGTTGTCCGTACAGAAATGGATAAACTCAAAGGAAAGATTACAGTTTATTCAGAACTCAATAAGGGAACTAATTTTGAACTTTCCCTTCCGGCTTCGCTTGCAACTCAGGACGGACTTTTTGTTTCTGTTTCTGATAATTCATATCTGATTCTTTCCCACTACATCAAAGAGATTCTTACTCTCAAAAAGGAAGACTTTTTGCAGTTGCAGCACGGTCCTGTAATCAATGTGCACAACGAGCTTATTCCGATTTTCGATTTTGACATTATCAATCAGAATTCTAAAAAGCAGACAAACACACAGACAGAAGTTTCTGTCGTAATTCTTGAATATCTGAACCGCAAGATTGGAGTAATGGTAGATAAGATTCTGCATTACGGAACTGTTGTAATTAAACCGGTTCCTCCTCTGCTCAAGGACTTTAATGCCCTTCAGGGAGTTGTATTTGATGAAAACTACCGCATCATTCCGGTTTTGAATATTCCGGATACAATCCGCCGCTTTAAGGTTGTTAATGTTTATGATATTAAAAATCTTGAAGTGCACAAAATGCCTAAAATCCATTCTGTACTTATTGTTGATGATTCTCATACAACCCGTCATATTGAACAGATTATTCTGGAGGCAGAAAACTACAATGTTTCTACTGCAGTAGATGGAATTGATGCTCTTGAAAAAATGAAGCAGTACAAGTTTGACCTTGTTGTAACCGATGTAAAAATGCCTCGTATGGACGGCTTTGTTCTTCTTCACAATATGCGTCATAAGGATGAGCTTAGAAACATTCCGGTTATTATGGTTTCTTCTGTGTTCGAAAGCGACACTCTGGAAAAGGCAAAAAATCTTGGAGCGCAGGGCTATATTGTTAAATCTGATTTTGAGCGCGAAAGCCTTACCGCAAAAGTAAAGGAGCTCTTGCATGACTAAGCCCCTGATTTATCTTGCAGAACCTTCACGCATTCTCGCAAAAGTTATTTCCTCTGAGCTGGAAAAGCAGGGCTATGAGGTGGAGACTTTTAAGGATGGATATTCTCTCCTTAAGAAAATTACTACCAGTTCTCCGCAGCTCATTATTTCTGACAATAATCTTGCAGAAATAAACGGTATAGAATTATGCAAGATTTTAAAGACAGGTTCATCAAAGGATTTTATTCCTTTTATCCTTATTTCTACAGATGATTCGGTATTTGATTTCTGGATCAGCTCTATAGAAGCAAACAGAGTTGTGCTTGTTGAAAATGATAACATTGATTATCTGATGGAGGCTGTAAAAGGTCTTCTTGAACACGAATATGTAGAAGCAAATACTTTCTTTGAAAATGGCACTCTGCCGGATGAAAAATCTGAAGAGGCTGTGGAATCAGATGCTGAAGATAAATCAGAAAAAAAATCAGAAGACGAGATTCTTACTTCCTGGATTGTAAATGCAATGAGTAAGAGTTCTTTCTTCTTTAATATGTCAAAGAATGTAATTCAGCTTTACTCTTATGTTCATGATATTAATTCGCTGGTGGAGCAGCTCTTCCGGCTTCTTTACTCTGCATGTGCCTTTGATGGAATTGTCCTTGTGCTGGACAGCCAGCCTGCAAAGGTATTTATGAGCGGTACAGAATTTTTTGATGTTTCTGTTGGCGATGAGTTCTGGAATATCTGTAAGGTTGAATACGAAAAACAGGCAAAGAAAAATCATACAATTACCTATGAGGAAAAAATCTACGAGAATATTCTTCTTAAGACTCCTGTAAGAGAAAAGTTTGAATCTTACCGTGCCTTTACAATTAAAAATAAAAACGGCTTTATCGGAACTCTGCATCTGGCTTCTACAAAAAGAAAGATTTTCAATTATAAGATTCAGTCTTCCATAGAGTTTATTCTTCCGTCTCTTGCAAATATTCTGCAGGAAGCGGTTCAGCGTTCGGAGCTTGTGCTTCAGGAATCTAAGCTCAGAACTGCCTTTTCAAAATTTGTTCCGGAAGAAGTTATCAATGACTTTTTGATTACTGCCGGAACCCAGGAACTTAAAAATAAAAACGAAAAGCGTAACGTCGTAATCCTCATGAGCGATATAAGAAACTTTACTTCTATAAGTGAAGTAAACAAGCCGGAAGACGTCGTAAACTTTTTGAATACTTATTTTACCAACCGTGTAGATATTGTAAAAAAGTACGGCGGTACGGTAGATAAGTTTATTGGTGATGCCATCATGGTTTTGTTTGGTGCGCCTATCAGCTATAACGATAACGCCAAACGTGCAGTTCAGGCAGCGCTTGAAATGTACGAGCAGTTAAACGAGATTCCATGCGGAAACCTTAAATTTCCAGAAGGCGTAAAGCTTGATATTGGAATTGGTATTCACTATGGAGACGTTATTGTAGGCCAGATTGGTAGTGTCGACAAAACAAACTATACAGTAATTGGAGATACCGTAAACGTTGCTTCACGACTGGAAGGTCTTACAAAACTTTACGGTGCTAAAATTATTATTTCACATGCAGTGAGAGATGAGCTTGATGATTCAATGAATCTCCTTCTTCTGGATTCTGTAAAGGTAAAAGGAAAGAAGGAAAGTGTATTGATTTATCGTGCTGATGAAAAACCGCTGCCAAAGGAGTTTATTCAGGCTTATGAAAAGGGCTTTAAGTCTTACACAGAGGGAGCCTTTAGCCTTGCAATTCCATATTTTGAGGCGGCTTTAAAAGTCTTGCCGCAGGATAAGGCTGCAAAGCTGATGCTCGAACGCTGCAATGAATTTGCAGAAAACAAACCGGAAAATTGGGACGGCGCAATAGCGCTTACTTCAAAATAAAAAAAGAGGTGTACATGAATATTTCAAGCGTAAAAGAAAAACTGGAAAAAAAGAAAGATGTGCAGAAGGACATTAACTTTGGAAGCGAAGTTTTTGCCAGATTGAAAATTTCAAATCTTTTCTTTGAGATTATTACTATGGCTTTTTGTATGGTTATAGGAAACATTCCTGCCCAGCACATCAGTTCAGTAATTGTTTCAGGCATAATCATCTGCCTTATTGTGCAGTTCCTGGTTATGATGATAACAAACAAACAGATAACCCAGTCTATTACAGAAGATCTGGTTTCTTTCTATTGTTATGATACTACAGTAAAAGAACGCACCAAGCTTATGAAGCAGCTTATGGCAATGCCTGCAAAAATCGGAATTGCGGTTTTTGTTGTTTTCGCAGTGTGCGGCTCTATCTGGACAGCAATAACTGCAAACATTGCAAAGCTTCCAATGGATTCGGTAATCCTCTTTTCGGCAGCCCTTTTCTTTGGTTCTTATTTTGCTGCGGTTCATGCAATAACAGGAATTACTCAGATTATCTGTTCACATCATGCTTCTGAAATTGTAAGGGCGGGAGTTTCAAAAGACGAGGTTGAAAAAAATCATACCTTTGGAACCAAGTCTGCAACAATTACAGTGCTTCATATTTTTGCACCAATTCTTTTTGTAAATCTCTTTTTCTTTATTCTTGCCTGGAGAACTTATGTTTCTTATATGTCTATGAACATTGTCTTTTCAAGACTTATTCTTATAGGCATTGTAAGCGGAGTTACGTACACCATTTATTCTACTTCGCTTTTTAAGAGAATGATGCGTTCTATCAATAACATGAGGGATCTGCTCAGTGGAATGAATAAGGAAAACCTTCACAAGGTTAAGTTTGAGCGCACAGACCTTTCAAACGAGTTCATGTATAATATTTACCTTATCAATACAATCGTTGAGATTCTGCAGAAGATTCTTAAGGAAAGCCAGAGAATCAGTATGGATGTAATTGAATCCAGCAATGAGCTTTCTGTAATTTCCCGCGAAACTGCAGTTACTTCCCTGGAACAGAACTCTGGTATTAAGGAACTGCTTTCGGCAATGGAAGAAACAGACAGCCTTTCAAAGAATATTGCTGAGAAAATCGGTGAGGTTTCAATCGTTGCTAAAAAGACTACAAACAACATCGAAGACGGTTTTGGAATCCTTAGACAGAATATGCAGAAGCTGGATGAAATTAAGGCAGCAAATGACATTACTGTTGAAGGAATTAAAAAACTTACAGAAAAGATTACCGGTATTTCAGATATTGCAAGAATCATTAATGATATTGCAGACCAGACAAATATTATTGCCTTCAATGCCGAGCTTGAAGCTTCAAGTGCTGGTAGTGTAGGTGATAACTTCTCTCTGGTTGCCAATGAAATCCGCCGCCTTACTAACAATACAATTCAGTCTACAGAAGAAATCCGTAAACGAATTATTGAGATTCAGCATTCTTCAGATGAGCTTCTGCTTTCTTCACAGAACGGCAGCAGCAAGATTCTGGATGGTACAAAAATCATAAACGAATTGAATCAGAGGTTCGAAGAGCTTAAGGCTTCTTCTGAAGCAATGGATTATGCTTCTGAAGATATTCAGAAAATCATTGAGCAGCAGACTGCTTCTTTTGCGCAGATTGTTATTACACTCCGCCAGATTTCAGAAGCGGCAGAAACCTTCTCTACATCAACTCAGAAAATCAGTGATTCAGCACAAAACCTTTGTACAATTTCTACCAACCTCAAAAACCTTCAGCCGGAAGATGAAGAGGGAATTGAAAACGATGTAAATGCACAGGCAGCTGTAGATGCAATTGCAGAGGCTGTTTCTGCAACATTAGCAAAGGAGGGAAAATAATGAAACAGAACGAAAAAAATATATCGCTTGAACAGAAGATTCTTAACGCCAGCCACCTTCCGGATATAATGTGTGGAATCATTATCCTCCTCTATACAGTATTCATTCTGAATTTGAATATTAAGACACATTATCTGCTTATTATTACAGTTTTTGCGGGAATCATTTTTGCGCAATTCTGTCTTTCTCCAATAACAAATCACTTCCTTATGTCTCGTGTTTCTAAAAGAATCCAGAAATGGGAAACAGAAGAAAGTGATGAAGAAGAACGTACAAAGCTGCTGCTTGCACTTCATAAGCTTCCTGGCAGAAAACAGATAGAAGCCTTTTCTTATTTCTTTATCTGTTCCTTCCTCTTAGCCGGCGCTTACGAGTTTATCTTGAAGATAAACCCTTATCTGAATGTAGTTAGCCTTTGCTGCTGTCTTCTTGGTGCCTATGTTGCAAGCCTTCTTGCTCTTGCAAATACCCGTGCTATCTGTAACGAATATGCCTGCCGCCTGGTAGAAGATGGTGTTGATGAAAGAATCCTTAAGAATAAAAACTTCTTTGGAACTTCTTACCAGAAGACCTTTACCCTTTATTGTACTGTTCCTGTAATCTGGGGAATTATACTGGCAGCAATGCTTTTCTACGTTTATTACTTTAATAACGTACCTTCTGCAGCAGGTTTCCTTCCGGCAGATATTATGGGTCCGGGCTTCCGCGGAGTTCAGCTTTCACGCATTGCAGTTGTTCTTGCAATCAATACAGCCATAGGCATTATTTCGGTTTATTCATTCTTAAACTCTATTCTTGTTTCTTCAGACAAGCTGCAGTCTGCAATGATTCACATTATCAAAAACGATGTGTTTACAGTAAAGCTTGCTCCAACTGATTTTGAAACAGAGGTTTCTTATAACCTTCATCTTGTAAATCAGATTGTCCTCTTGTTCCGCTCCGTTCTGGATGACATCCGCATGATTGGTCAGACAATGGTAGTTCCTATGAACGAGCTTGCAGAAATTGCCCAGAGCACAGCTTCTACTTCTCTTGAGCAGTCTACCGGTGTAAAAGAAATTCTTGCCACTATGGAAGATACAGACAGACAGACCCGAAACATTGTAGAAAAAATTGCCGACGTAACAGCAGTTGCCGAAGGTACCGAAAACAATGTTAATGCCGGCTTTGAAACCCTGCAGTCTAATCTGGATAAGATGACAGAAATTACAGATGCCAACGTTTCTACAATTTCTGGTATCCGTGAGCTTGGAGAAAAAATCGGAAGCATCTGGGAAATCGTAAAGATTATTAATGATATTGCAGACCAGACCCGTATTATTGCCTTTAACGCAGAGCTTGAAGCTTCAAGTGCCGGTGACAGCGGAAAGAACTTCCATATTGTTGCTAACGAGGTCCGCCGTCTTGCTGCTGGTATTACAAAATCTGTAGACCAGATTAAAGAGCGTATTACAGAAATTCAGCATTCATCTGATAACCTGATTATTACTTCTGAGTCTGGTACAGAGAAAATCCGTGAGGGTCTGGAGCTTTCAGAAAAGCTTAAGGAAAAGTTCAATGATATTCAGAGTTCTTCAGAAATTACAGTAGAATCTGCAAACCAGATTAAGGAAATCATTAATCAGCAGTCTACATCTTTCGATCAGATTGTAGCTACAGTCCGCCAGATTTCTTCCGGTATTGAAAACTTCTCTACTTCTACGGGAACTGTTAACAATACCGCACAGAAACTTAAGGAGGCTGCAAACCTGCTTGAAAATCTTCACGTTAATATTATTGCAGAGTAGAGCTGGATTAGTATATTATTAACGTATGAAAGAAAAAAACGATAAAAAGAAGCTTCCTCTTGGAGTGAGGCTTCTTTTATTACCATTTAAAATTATTCTGGTACTGCTTGTAGTAGTGCTTATCTGGTTTACCTTCTGTTTCTTTGACAGGGTAAAGCCTGCAGACGCTCTCCCTCCGGATTATGCTCTGTATCTGCGTACAGATTCTGTCTGGGGGACAGCAGAACCTCTTTTAGACCTTGATGCAACACTGATTGCAATGAGCAGCCCTGAGCTGCAGAAATACCGCGATACCTTCCTGCAAATAAAAAGTTCTAAGCTGCGTAAGAACTTTTTTGTAAAAAGAGCCCTTAAACGCCGCCTGGATGCTGCAGTTTATGATTATGATGAATCGGGCAATGCTGGTGCTCTTGTAGTACTGGATGCAGGCTTCCTTAGCGGATCAGTTCGCCTTGCTCCTTATGCCGTTCCATACATTAAAGCAGTTTCAAACATAGTTGAACTTTCTTCCAACAGACATGGAAACTATTACCAGCTGCAGAACGGAACTCCCGGCTTTTTTGTAATAAAAAAGAATCTTATAGTTTTTTCTACAAGTAAAAAGCTTCTGGAAGAGGCTATGACCTGGTCAAACTCTTCCCTCTATCCAAAGAATGAACTTTCTTTAGTAAATACAAAGCTTAAAGAGCCTCTCAGAATTCTTGCTAATGGTCAGAATCTTTTAAAGCTTTTTGCAGAAAAGCCTCAGGGCGAAAACAAAGCTGATAATAAAGCAGAAAACAAAGACGGCTCTTCTCTTATAAAAAATTATCTGGAAGCAATTGTTCCTTATCTTTCCCAGGATGAATATACATCTTTGAATTTTGGAATTACAGAAAAGGAATTAAATGTAAGCATTGCAGTTCCTATGGAACTGGCAGAGCAGTCTGAACTGTCTGAACAGCCTGTGCTTAAGCTTTTGAAAAAAGAATCTTCAGTTCCTTCTCTTTTGCCACAGTTTAGTGATGAGGTACAGTATTATACTTTGATTTCTGCCGGAACTCTGAGAGAGCTTAAAGATGCAGCAATCAAAATCCTGCCTTCTGAAAAAGATTTTTCTGCAACCTGGAATAAGTCAGATACAATAAGCAAGATTGTTTTTAATACTTCTCTTGATGATGTTCTTTTTTCATGGACTGGAGATGAGTTTGCAATCTTTGGAATTGAAGGAAAATCAGAACCTGTGTTTGCAATTAAGATTGCAGACGAAACAAAGCGCCGTCAGATTTTTGACAGAGTCTTTGCGTCATATATAGTTCGTTCAGATGACAGTCTTCTTGTAGATGGAATCCGCCTGCCTTGTATTGATATGCCGGGCTTTGTGCTTTCTGTTCTGCAGGCTCTGAATATAAATGTTCCAAAGCCATATTACCTTATCAAAGATAATTATATTTATCTTTCACAGTCGCCGGAAAATCTTGTAGCAATCAATTCCGGAGCAGGTAAAAAACTTTCTGGCAGCCAGAACTGGCAGAGAGTTTCTTCAAGACAGTCGCCATATTCAACGCTTTCCCTTTATTACAATCTTGAGCGCAGTGTTCCTTTCTTTATAAAAGGAAGTTCTTCGATGTCAAAGATTCTTGCCCTTTATAATTCCGGCCGCTTTGACCTTCGCGTAAAAGATAATGTATTTACAGTACAGCTGCAGGCTTCTGCTGTTGAACTTGAATCTGCAAAGAATATTCCGGGTTTCCCTATAGAGCTTGAAAATAAATCTAATGCAGAGCTTGTAAGATCAAATGCAAAAAAGAGTAAACTTGTTTTCTGGGTAGAAAATGATGGCTCTGTAAACTCTCTTGACTGCGGTACTTTTACACGAGCTAAGACAGAACTTTCTGAAGTAGAGTATATTGCAGCTGCAGATGAGGTAACCATTAAGGCTAATGGTGGAGAAATCTGGGCAGTAACAAAAAGCGGAATGGTTTACCTTTTGAATTCAAAGCTGGAAAGTGTTCTTGGCTACCCGATTCTTTCCGGAGTTACAATGGCTTGTCCTCCTTTTGTTTATAAAGATTCTGTTGTGCTTACAGGAACAGACGGAGTTTTGTGCTTTGTTTCTCATACAGGCCAAGTAACAAATCTTGAAACTGATGTAGAAAGCGGCATTAAGGCAACTCCATTTGTTAAGGGAGATATCATTGCCTTTTATGAAAAGGGATTCTTTGGTGGAATCCATGTTTATAAGGATTTAAAGCCTGTTAGTGAAGAAGGCCCATTTGAGCTGGAAGGAATCGCTTATGGTTCTCCATGTATCTTTACTGCCGGCGGAAAGCAGTATGCTGCTATGATTACCCAGGCAGGTCAGCTTTATGTTTATGATCTGAATGGAAATCTGCTCGAGCCTTTCCCTGTTGGTTTGAACGGTGTATTCTTCATTAATGTGCAGATGGCAGACGGTTATCTTTTTGCCCTTTCTGCAGAAGGAGAACTTTACCGCGTTTCCCTGGACGGAAAGTCCATGCGGGTAAAGCTTCCATATTTTACAGCCAAAACCGGCCGCATTACCGTTTGTGATTATGATGAAAAAGAGGGAGCAGAGATTTTTGTTTCCGGCGAAGGCAATTCACTTTACGGCTTTAATACAAAGCTGGAACTGCTTCCGGAATTCCCTGTTTCGGGTTATGGAAATCCGCTCTTTGTTGATTTGAATGGTGATAATATGAACGACTGTATTACCATTACCTTTGACAATAAGCTTTCGGCCGAAAAGGTACTTAAGAACTAATAACCAGAAGTGGTAAGGGGTAAAATATGAAAAAGTTGATTTCTTTTGTTTGTGGTGCTGCTGTAGCTGTCTTTGTTTTTTCTGCAGTTTCATGCGCTACTTTACAGCAGGATGTTTACACCTATACCGAAGAGAACTCTTATATTTTCAGTTCTATTGAGGTGTATGAGGATCGCTTTATAAAAATAGATGCCGAGGCCCAGCTTCAGTCTGCAGCTCCTCTTGAGAAAATCAACGCTCTTCTTACAGACATCGCCACTTATAAAAGTTCAACAAATGTAACAGAACCTTTCTTGATTGCCCGATTAAGAGCCTTTGAAGGTCTTTTGTTCAAAATGGCAGGAAGAAAAAGGGATGCAGAAATAGCTTATAATGAAGGACGGGCCCTGCAGAAGGGAGACCGCTATGTGCAGCTTCTGGGCTGCCGGCTGGCTAAGAATGCGGAGGAAAGCCTTTCCCAGCTGGAAGCAATTCTGAATTATGATACAAAAAACGCTGTTCTGCAGCTGGAAAAAGGAAAGCTTTTATATCAGCTTAAAAGATACGACCAGGCAATTTCTGCAATAGATAACGCTTTTGTTCTTTTTGATAATGAAGGTCTTAAAAACTACCGCACTGTTTATAATCCCCTCAGAGCTTATGTATGGGATCTGAATACAGTGTATGGTAACTCTTCTGATTCAACTGCCTCTTACAATATGGCAGATTTGCAGCAGCCTCTTACTCTGGATTCTCTTGTAAATCTTACCCTTGAAAATACAAATCTTCTGGAAAACTACCGCTCTGTGAACCAGAAGCAGAAGCTTTCTGCCTTTATAAAAACTCTGGAAAGGGGAGGATACTTTTCTTCGGCAGGTGACCAGCAGAATGCGGGGGGAAGCTCTTCTTATATCCTTGAGGCTGAAAATATTACCCGTAAAATGTGTGCCCGCTTTATCTGGAATGCTTATGTTCGAAAAAGCGGAAATGTTAAAATGCTTACCCGCTATTCAGAAAAATACCGTAAATCTGGCCGTGCAAAGAGTCCTGTATCAGACCTTTCTGTAGAAGATCCTGATTTTGATGCTGTTCTTGGCGTAGTTGAAAACGAATTTATGGAGCTTCCTGATGGAAGAAACTTTGAGCCAGATGCATCTGTTACTAAGCTGCAGTTTATAAACTGGGCTAAAAAAGCTGATAAATAAACTTTGTGAGAATTTCATAAAAAGGTGAAAAAAATTAAAAGTTAATCGTTTAACTGGTGATTTTTTTCACCAAAAAAATTGACAAAAAAATATGAGTTTGCTATATTATAAACAGCTTGTAAATAAGCTGATAAACTCTCTCCGATGTCCAGCAACGCTGGACGGCAAGGTTCCCTTCTAGTGTTACTGTCTGGGAACCTTGTTTTTTTTAACTTTCAAAAGTCTTTAAAAATCCTATTTTTCTGATATTATATTCTTGAGATGAATGGAAGATTGTAAAATCAAATTGAACTAATAAGCAGGAGGTGCAAAAAAAAAGAGTACATTTTGCAAATCTTTGTTATGATGTTTTTACCACAAAATATCTAACGAAGGAAAAGAAAATGTACCCG
>Ga0256404_1008357_pt1 | contig 15620 bp, 17 predicted proteins | sample RumenRJG_01DNA_FD_185990 | JGI IMG/M metagenome (GOLD analysis project Ga0256404, IMG submission 185990) | Bovine rumen microbial communities from Lethbridge, Alberta, Canada - RJG_01 | ecosystem: Host-associated > Mammals > Digestive system > Stomach > Rumen | place: Canada: Alberta | collected...
CGAAGGATGAATTCGTCAGTGCAAGGCGGAGGAGGGAGGCGTGCCGGGGCACGTTGACCGACGACAACGCCGCAATGGCGGATTCAGACAAGCATAATGTATGAATAATTTCTGCACGGCTCCTAAGGCCCGTTGCCGCCGCCTCAATCATTGAGGCGGCGGCACTTGCATTTTGGGCGGATATCGTGTATGATAGAGGTGAACAGACGCGCGAGGAGGTGTCTCTATGGCAACGTCAACGCTGTTCGACAATATCGTCGTGAACAATCCCAGGGCACTGGAGGAATATGTGGAGTTCCGGGAGCGAATGGCGAAAGAACCCATCAAACCCAGCCCGGGGTCGGGGGTTTGCAGAGACCCGGAGAAGATCAGGCATTTTATGGACATGGCGCTGAAGAATCTGAAGAAGAAAGATGAAGAACGTTGAGGTTTGGAATATACTTGACCTGGTCAAGCATTACGGAGAGGATAAAGTCGCCGAAGTCCTCTCCCGTTTTTCTTGTGAGATGGACAGAAACGGGACACCGGTTCCACTCAGCGACGACATTGAACGCTTCATAAAGAAAAACGCCGTCGCATTTGCCCAGAAAAAGCTGTCTGTCACATACCTTGTCGGCGATATGGATGACGGACAAATACTGGGCTTTTTCACCCTCACCCACAAGCCCGTCTCCTTTCCCGCCGAGGGATTGAGCAGGACCGTACAAAGGACCATGGAGCGCTACGCGGCGCTGAATCCCGCGACAAACGCCTATCTGGTGTCCGGATTTCTCATCGCCCAGCTGGGCAAGAACTACGCTGTGGAGAACGGCAACCGCATCTCCGGGGCGACGCTGCTGGGGCTTGCGGAGCGGGAGTTGATGGAGCTTCAATACCGTGTGGGCGGCGGCATCGAGTATCTGGACTGCGAGGCCAACGCCAGCCTCATTCGCTTCTATGAATCCCAGGGCTTCCGGCTGTTTGGCGAGCGCGTCAGCGACACGGACGGGCGGTACTATCTTCAATACATGAAGTTCTTCTAAATAAAGGACGCCTGCCGAAAGCGCATCGGCAGGCGTCCTTATTATTCCCCTTTTCGCCGGTTTCGCTTGACGGCGATGAGCTGGGGCGGGTCGTTGGGCTGGTTCATGTAGCGGCGGAGCAGGGCGTCGAAGCGGCGGGGATCGAGGGTCTCGGCCCAATGGGTGAGGGCCTCCAGCTCCCGCGTGCCCTCGGGATGGCCGGGATAGACGCAGACGGTGAGGAGCCCGTCGGGCTTCAGCAGGCCGAGGGCGGCGTTCACGGCCAGAAGTGTGGTCTCCGTGCGGGTGGTGACGGCATGGGCCGCGCCGGGAAGCCAGCCCAGGTTGAACATGACGACGTCCACCGGCCCAGGCACGGCCTCGGCCATGCGCTCGTGACCCAGGCAGTTCAGCTCGGCCCGCTGGGCGACGCCCGCGTCCTCCAGGCGCTGCCGGGTGCGCGCCACGGCCTCGGGCTGCACGTCAAAGGCGTAGACCCGACCCGCCTCCCCCACCCGGCGGCACAGCCAAAGCGTGTCCTGCCCGTTGCCCATAGTGGCGTCGACGGCCCGGGCCCCGTCGCGGAGCGCGGGTTCGATCAGCTCTGCCGCCCAGAAGCGGGCGGAGCGAAAGTCATTGGCCATCATCACATTCCCCCAATCCATTCGGCGGCGAGCCGCGCCGTCAGCAGCGTAAGCACCCCCAGCATCACCCACCGGATGAGCCGCGCCCCGCGGGTCAGCGCCAGCTTGGCGCCCAGCCAGCCGCCGGCGACGGAGCAGCACATGGCCGGTATCGCCAGCGCGAACAACACGTCCCCCGCCGCCACCCGGGTGACGAGCGCCGAGATGTTGCTCAGCAGGTTCACGGGCTTGGCGGTGGCGGAGGCCGTCACCATGTCCATGCCCAGCAGGTGGGTGAACAGCAGGATCAGAAAGGTGCCGGTGCCGGGTCCGAAGAAGCCGTCGTAGAAGCCGACGACCAGCCCGATCAGCCCGCAGAGCGGATACTGCCGCGCCGTCACGGGCCGGGAGGTCTCGGGGCCCCTGCCCTTCATGAGCACCAGCGCCCCCACTGCAGGGATGGCGAACACCATGAAGCCGTGCATCACCCGGCTGCCCAGGGCCATGGCCGCGCGCGTACCCAGCCACGACCCCGGCGCGGCCAGCGCCGCCGCCACCAGCGCGGGCTTCACCAGCAGCCTGCCGCTGCGGTAATAGCGGACGGTGGCCGTCAGCGTGCCGAAGGTGGAGGAGCACTTGTTGTTGCCGGAGGCGAAGTCGTAGTTCAGCCCCGCCAGCGTATAGGCCGGCAGGGAGATCAGCCCCCCGCCCCCCGCGATCGCGTCCACCAGCGCGGCCAGAAACACCATCGGCAGCACGATCAAATACATCCGCGGCGTCACCTGCAAGATGTACCCCTCCCCTATGCGAAAATAACCTGTGACTGTTTGGAGTAAACCAGGAATAAGGAATTAGGAATTAGGAATTAGGAATTAGGAATTAGGAATTGAAAAAGCCCGACCTCCCCGACAACGCGCGCGGCAGCCGCTATTCCTTTTCCCTTTTCCCTATTCCCTTTTCCCTACATTACCTACCCCCGCCCGCACAAACACCAGTATTATACCAAACCCCACCTCCCCGTGCGGTTATGATTCTGTTACACATCTTTTTATCCCCTCGGGATTGCCATTGCGGGACGAATCATGTATAATAGAAGCAATATTATACTAACTCATTCATCATATTTGCGAAGTGTGCTGTCTGCCCACCCGCCGGGGCGGAAAATATGGTATGATGAGCGCATCAGCACCGAGGTGATCCAGCATGTCGAACTCCAGCCGCATCCGGACGGATGAGCTGCTGACGCTGCTGTTCAAGGCGCGAAGCCTGGAGCAGTTTTTGCAGCGCAGCGAATCCGCGTATCTGACCCTCTCCTTCGGGGCCTATCTGCGGGCGTGGTGCGCCCAGTGCGGGAAGGTGCCGGAGCAGATCATACGCCGGGCGAACCTGGAGAAATCCTACGGCCACCAGCTGTTCAGGGACAAGCGCAACCCCTCCCGGGACACGGTGCTGCAGCTGGCCTTCGCAATGGAGGCGGACCTGAGCCAGACCCAGGAGATGCTGAAGGTGGCCCGCCGCAGTCCCCTCTATCCCCGGGTGAAGCGGGACGCGGTGCTCATCTACTGCCTCCACAACCGAATATCCCTCGTGGACACGCAGATCATATTGCAGGATCTGGGCCTGCCGCTACTGGGAGGGCGAGACAAATGAACGAGCTCAAGCGCATCGCCGCCGACATCGAATCCGCCTTCGACGCCAGCGGCTATCCAAGGGAATTTCTGGCGGCCTTCGACCAGCTGGAGTGCCTGGCCAGCCACGCGGGGCGGGAGACCTTCCTGGTCCAGCCCAAGGGCGGCGGGGCGCTGGCGGTGGCCACCTGCTACGACCGGACCGTCCTCCCCTTCCACCCGGATATCGGGCTTTTGCAGGGGCTGGAGCATCCCGGCCTGCCCCGGTATCTGGCTGTGTACCAGAACGACCAGACCCTCTGCGTGGTGCGCAGCTACATCGAGGGCAGCACCCTGGCCGACTGGGCCGGGGAGCGGCAGCTGGGGCTTCAGGAGATCGCCGCGCTGGGTGTGAAGCTGTGCGACATCCTGGAGGCGCTGCACACCCACGTGCCGCCGGTGGTCCACCGGGACATCAAGCCCGAAAACATCATCGTCAGGCCCGACGGCTCCCTGGCGCTGATCGACCTGGACATCGCCCGGGCGGTGCGGGGCGACGCCGGGTCGGACACCGTGTGCTTCGGCACCCGGGGCTACGCGCCGCCGGAGCAGTACGGCTTCGGCCAGACGGACCCCCGCTCGGACATCTACGCCCTCGGCGTGCTGCTGCGCTGGCTGGTGACGGGCAGCACCCGGTTGAACGCCAACATCGCCTTCGATCCCGCGCTCTCCCGCGTCATCGCGCGCTGCACCGCCTTCTCCCCCTCGGACCGCTATGCCGACATCGGCCAGGTCCGCCGGGCGCTGATGGGGGTGGGCAGGCGCAGTCTGCGCGTCAGACCCCGGGCGCTGGTCCTCGGCCTGCTGGCAGCGCTCATGCTGCTGTGCGCGGGCTTTGCCGCGGGGCGTTACACCAACTGGTTCCGACCCGTGGAAAAGCTGACCTTCGAGGAGCCGCTGATCGAGCGCGCCGCGCGGCTCTGGATCGGCAAGGAGCGCGGCCCGCTGACCCCGGAGGACCTGGCCCAGGTCACGCGCCTCTACATCTACGGCACGGAGGCCTTCGGCGAGCCGGAGCCGTTCTACCAGTGCAGCATTGACCGCAGCGTCGTGGGACCCATCCGCACCCTGGACGATCTCAGCCGCCTGCCGAACCTGGAGGAGTTGCACATCGTCCACCAGGGCTACGTGGACGCGGCGGGCATCGCGGGAATGCCGAAGCTGCGGACCGTGGAGCTCAAGCACCTGCGCCTCTCCGGGGCCGCGCCCGTGGCCGACGCGCCGTCCCTGCGCAACGTCGTGCTCTTCAGCGACGGCCTCACCGACGTCACCGTCCTGCAAAACTGCCCCTGGCTGGAGGAGCTGGACATCGGCCTCAACGACATCACCTCCCTTTCGCAGGTGGGCAGCCATCCCAACGTCAAGACGCTCGGGCTCATGTGGCTGGAGCTGCCCGATCTGAACGACATCGCCCAGCGCATGCCCAAGCTCCAGGCCATCACCCTCCAGCACAGCCAGATCGGCGACCTCTCCGGCCTGAAGGATCTCCCCAACCTGAAGGTCGTCTACGTCCTCCCGGAACAGCTCGAAGCCGTGCAGGCCCTTTTCGAAGGCACCGACGTGACGATCAAGGTGACGGAGAACTGAGGGCAGCCGCGCATTTCAAGGGATGGGATTTCAGGGAAAAGGGAATAGGGAAAAGGGAAAAGGAGAACGGCTGCCGCGCACTCCGCAGGGGCGGCGATGCGCCGCCCGCCATGAAATACGTATTGTTTCAGTATATGGCGCACGCGGCAGCCGCCATCCTTCGTTCCCCTTTTCCCTTTTCCCTATTCCCTTTTCCCTCGTCCCCCCAGGTGGGCAGCCAGCCCACCTTTTTTGTCGCCCTTTTATGTATAATATATGTAAATACAGTGTGAAGGAGGGGTATCCCATGGAGAGCGGGGCTTGCATGAACTGCGGGGCGGCCAACGCGGAGCACGACCTGCGGTATCTGGTGGTGGACGTCAGCGCCACTTCCACCACCCAGCGGGTGAGCTACAAGACCACCCGGACCACCACGGTGACCACGGAGCAGTTTTCAGGGGCGGACCGATATGTGGTGTGCGACAGCTGCATTCAGAAGAGGCGGCGCTCGGACGCCGTGCTCCGGGTCATACTGGGCGCGCTGGCGGGATTCGTGGGCGGCATACTGATCTTCGCCATGATCGACTATTTCAACAAGGGCTTCTTCAACGCCAACGTCCCCGTGATCATGGCGCTGTGCGGGGTGCTGGCGGTTGGCGTGGCCATCGCCCACTGCGTCAGCGCCCTGCGCGAGCCCGTGCCCTTCGTGGGCCAGGCCATGCTGCGCAAGGCGCGGGGCAATGCCGCGCTGGGGAAGGTGTACGTGCCCGCGAGCCGGGAGGCCTACATCCCCAGGGGACGGAGCGGCCCGGATCTCAACGTGTTTCACCAGAAGCTGGGGCTTCGCACCGCCGTGGGCGACGCGCTGTTTTTGCAGGTCATCGCGCCGGGCAAGGGCGACCAGTTCGTCGACGAGGCCCTGAACCAGACATCCGGGGAGGGATGACCATGATCATCGGAAACGGCAGCGACTTTCGGAACATGCTGATGAACGCCAAGGGCACCTGCCCGAACTGCCAGCAGACGCTGACCTTCGGCGCGGCGGCGCAGCTGGGGCGGGACCACGGCATCAGCGACAACGTGGTGATGTGCGGGAACTGCCATCGCGTGTTCGAGGTGAACCTGGGAATGGGCGGCATGACCCTGACCAGCGACGTCACCGCACGGTATCCCCAGATCAAGCCGAAGCGGACGGGCGGTCTGTTCGGCTGGCTCAGGAGAAAGTAGAGGAGGCATCTTCATGAAAAAGCGGTTGTTATCGGTCCTGCTGGCGCTGTGCCTGCTGGCGGGCCTCTCCGCGCTGGCGGACGGCGGTCAGGCGGACGTGACATTCATGGACAAGACCTATCACTATATCTACAAGGGCGCGGAGATCGCGGACGGGGCGCTGGTGGTGAAGGCGCACGGCGACGACGGCGTGCCCGTGGTGGGCCTCGTGCCCCACACCCCGGCGCTGGCGATTGCCGAGATCGGCGGCGAACGGGTCATGCCCCACAACGTCAATGTGCACATCAACGGCAGCGTGGCGGACTTTGAATTTACCTACGACGCCGCCGATCTGCCCGACGCGGTGTGGCTCTATCCCGACGGCAAGGAGGAGGGCGCGGTGCTGCTGTGGACGGCGGGCGACCCCGTCCCAGAGGCGGAGGAAAGCGAGACCGCCGCGGAGGCAGAAGCGGATGAGACCGCCGCCGCGGCCCCCGTGAGCGTTCCGGCCATCAATCCCCCGGTGATCACGCCCCCGGTCATCACACCGCCGGTGATTACGCCCCCGGTGATTACGCCCCCGATCGTGCCGCCGGTGGTCGTGCCTCCCGTGCTGACCTCCCAGGGCACGGCCTCTTCGAGCGCCGACGCCGCGGAGCCCACGGAGGCGCCCACCGAGGCGCCCACCCCGGAACCCACCGAGGAACCCACGCCCGAGCCCACCGAGGCGCCCACCCCCGTGCCGACGCCCGTGAAGCCGGACACCGAAGCGATCCTCGACGCGCTGGGCGTGGAGGCCTATCGCACGGCCTACGCCGCCATGCAGGCGGGCGAGGTGGTGCAGAAGGGCAGCAAGGGCGACGCGGCGCTGGGCGTGCAGCAGCTGCTCGCGGCGCTGGGGCAGGACATCTCCGCGGACGGCAACGCGGGTCCCCGGACCATCGCCGCCATCCAGGCGACGCAGACCGCATTCGCCCTGCCCGCCACCGGATATGTGGATGCGCCCACCTTCGAGAAGCTGCTGGCCCGGGCGCTGGTGCTGAAGGACGCGGACACGGCCGAGGAACTGCTGGCCGAAGGCATGGCCCCCGGGGAATTCGACTACCTCAAGGGCTGCGCCTACGCCGCCAAGGGGCTGTACCGCTTCGCGGAGCTGGCCTTCGCCGAGAGCGAATACGCCGACTGGGAGGCGCGCGCCGCGGCCTGCCAGCAGCCCTGGCCCAAGACCGGCCAGCTCTACAAGAACCCCGCCGTGTCGGGCTCCTCCACCGAGCTGACGGTGAAGTACAACGGCGAGCCGGACATCGCCATGCTGGTGAAGATCTACACCCCCGACGACGTGTTGGCCCGGACGCTGTTCATCGCGGGCGGCGGCAAGGCCACCACCTCCCTGCCCGCCGGGACCTACATCATCAAGGACGGCACCGGGCGCACCTGGTACGGCGAGGAGCAGTCCTTCGGCGACCTGGGCAACTACGAGATCATGACCTTCCAGGACGGCAGCCAACAGGTGGAGCTCAAGCGCGGCTACACCTCCACCATCACCATCAACGTCCAGGAATTCAACCCCGACGCCGACAGCGTGGGCTCGGATTTCGAGCTTTGGGGCGACTTTTAACAGAGAGGATGGTATAGCATGAAGAGACTCGCGGCTTTGATACTGGCGCTGTGTCTGGCGCTGTGCGCGATTGGTACGGCGGAGGCGGTACAGTGGCGGGACTACGCGCTGAACGCGGTCTGGCTGACCAGCGACCCGGCGGACATCAGCATCCCCAACCTGCGCACGGACGGCGCGTTTGCGCTGATCCGCATGCAGCCCGACGCGGGCACCGTCGCCTATGACACCATCAACACCTACGCCGGGGACGACATGAAGCTGATCCTCCCGGACGGCACGGAGGTCCCCGCCGCGTCGCTGATGTATCACAAGCTGATCCAGCCCGAGGGCGGCGGCTTCCCCAAGATGGACCCGGAGCAGGACAACTTCGACCTGCTGTTCTTCCTGGAGGGCAAGGACGCCTCGGCGCTGGAGGGCGCGGCGCTCCAGGTCGCGGACGGTGACGCGGCCCAGCGCATCCCCCTCGCGGACATCCCCGCCACGCTGGAGGCGGCTCCGGCGGAGCCCGAGGCCAAGCCCACCCTCGCCGGGACCTGGAAGGGCCCCTGCAAGGGTCCCAACGGCCCCTTCGATATGGTGGCGGAGATCGACGAGAACGGCAACGGAATCATGACCTTCCTGCAAAAGGGAAACCCCGTCATGATGCTGCCCTGCTCCTTCAACCAGTCCCTCAACCGCCTCAGCATCAACTTCAAGGCCAACGGCCTCGACCGCATCGACGCCGACTACACCCTCTCCGGCGACACCCTCTCCATCACCATGGACGAGTACTTCACCGGCGGCGGGAAATATACCTACACCGCGGAGTGTGAGCGGCAGTAGGAAAAGGCTCGTTTGCAGGCGGATCGGTGGGATGGAATGAATGCAGGCATCAGGCATTAGTCGATACTACGGCAGGCCACAGGCTTTCTATATCTGGGTAACTATTCAGTCGCCCAGGGAGGACTCCCTCAGTCAGCCTGCGGCTGACAGCTCCCTCAACTCCCTCAGTCAGCCTGCGGCTGACAGCTCCCTCAACTCCCTCAGTCAGCCTGCGGCTGACAGCTCCCTCAACTCCCTCAGTCAGCCTGCGGCTGACAGCTCCCTCGGAGAGGGAGCCTGGACGGGCGCCTGGACGGGTGCCTGGACGGGCGCCTGGACGGGAGCCTGGACGGGAACCCAAAAGCCTCCCTCTTTGAGGGAGGTGGGCCGCGAAGCGGCTCGGAAGGAGTCCGCGACTCAACAGGGACGTATCAGAGATGCAAGACTTGCCGCAGCCTGACCAATGCCTGATGCCTGTTGCCTGTTGCCTGATGCCTAATGCCTATTGCCTGATGCCTCAACCCCCCCTAACCCACTCCTAACCCAATATCAATGCCTCCAACCTTTACCGCGAGAGCCCTGTGTGTTATACTGAAAGGGCTTAGCGGCAGACAGTTCGAGACCATCCTGTCTATAAACAAAACTAAGGGCGGAGACAAAACGCAATGTTTGTCATGGACATACCTTAGTGTAGGTATGTCCTTTTTTCACACAATGGAGGTGACGAAAATGGATATGAAGAATCTGACCCAGACCCAGAAGCTGACGATCTCGGGGGCGGTGATGGCGATCTACATCGTGGTGATGTACTTTACGCAGTCCTTCGCCTTCGGCCAGTACCAGGTGCGCATCGCAACGGCCATCTATGGGACCGCATATCTGTTTCCGTTCCTGGTTGTGCCGCTGGGCCTGTCCAACCTGCTGTCCAACATGGTCATGGGCGGACTGGGATTCTTTGACATCGTGGGCGGCGGCGTGGTCGGCCTGCTGACCGCGGGCTGCTGCGCTCTGCTGGGGAAGCGGAAGGTGACGGAATGGTCCGTGATCCTGCCCATCACCCTGATCCCGGCGCTGGTGGTGTCGATCTGGCTGAGCAAGCTGATCGGCGTCCCCTATATCGCACTGGCGGGCTCCCTGCTGGTGGGCCAGGCCATCGCGGGCGTGGTGGGCGCGCTGCTGGTGAAGGCCCTCAAGAACATCTGGAAGGAGCGCTGACGATGGACGAGCGCAAACAGGAGGGGCTGACCCTGCTGGGCGGCAAGAAGACCGTCTACAAGAGCGACTATGCCCCCGAGGTGCTGGAGACCTTCATGAACAAGCACCCCGGCAACGACTACTTCGTCAAGTTCAACTGCCCCGAGTTCACCTCCCTCTGCCCCATCACCGGGCAGCCGGATTTCGCCACGATGTACATCTCCTATGTCCCCGGCGAGCGCATGGTGGAGTCCAAGTCGCTGAAGCTCTATCTCTACAGCTTCCGCAATCACGGCGACTTCCACGAGGACTGCGTGAACATCATCATGAAGGACCTCATCCGGCTGATGGACCCCAAGTACATCGAGGTCTGGGGCAAGTTCACCCCCAGGGGCGGCATCTCCATCGACCCCTACTGCAACTACGGCAAGCCCGGCACCCCCTGGGAGCAGGTGGCCTGGCAGCGCCTCAGCCAGCACGACCTGTACCCGGAAAAGGTGGACAATCGGTAGGGCTGGAGGCTTCGCTGAGGCTTAGGATCTGTGCAGAAATTATTCATACATTATGCTTGTCTGAATCCGCCATTGCGGCGTTGTCGTCGGTCAACGTGCCCCGGCACGCCTCCCTCCTCCGCCTTGCACTGACGAATTCATCCTTCGCATTCTGTATGAATAATTTCTGCACGGCTCCTTAGCTGGTCAGTTTAGTGATGGCTTGGCATTTGCCGGGAGTTGAACAGGTTCCCAAAACTTAGCATTATCCCCTATTGAACACCGCCGTCTGAATATGTTACACTGTTCAGGCGGCGGTCGTACTTTATGCCCGGACCGCGGCATTCCCAATTCCCAATTCCCAATTCCCAATTCAACCACTCAGGGGGTCCCCATGCAGTCCTTCAAGCAAAAGTACATCGGCGACCGGGCGTTTTACGGGATGGTGCTGGCCATCGTGGTGCCCATCATCATCCAGAACGCCATCACCAACTTCGTCAGCCTCCTGGACAACGTGATGGTGGGCCAGGTGGGCACGGAGCCCATGTCGGGCGTGGCGGTGGCGAACCAGCTGATGTTCGTGTTCAACCTGTGCATCTTCGGCGGGCTGTCGGGGGCGGGCATTTTCTCGGCCCAGTTCCACGGCGCGGACAACCAGGAGGGCGTGCGCAGCTGCTTCCGCTACAAGCTGTATCTGGGGCTGGGGCTCTCGGCGGCGGCGATACTGCTGTTTTTGCTCAGGGGCGAGGCGCTGATCGGGCTCTATCTGCACGATGTCGACGGCGACAAGGTGGCCGAGACGCTGCGCCACGGCATGGCCTATCTGCGGGTGATGCTGTGGGGGCTGCCCGCCTTCGCCGTCTCCCAGGTCTACGCCAGCACCCTCCGCGAGACCGGCGAGACCGCGCTGCCCATGCGGGCCGGCATCATCGCCGTGGGCGTGAACCTGGTGTTCAACTGGATACTGATCTTCGGCCACTTGGGCTTTCCCGCCCTGGGCGTGGTGGGCGCGGCCATCGCCACGGTGCTGTCGCGCTACGTGGAGCTGCTGGTGGTGGCATGGGTCAGCCACCGCGACCCGCAGCGCTTCCGCTTCGTCAACGGCCTCTACCGCACCCTCTCCGTGCCCGGCGCGCTGGTCAGGCGCATCACCGTCAAGGGCATGCCGCTGCTTCTGAACGAGGCGCTGTGGTCGCTGGGCATGGCCACGCTGACCCAGTGCTACAGCCTGCGGGGGCTGCACGTGGTGGCCGCCATGAACATCTCCACCACCGTCTCCAACCTGTTCGCCGCCACCTTCCTGTCCATGGGCTCCGCCACCGCCATCATCGTGGGGCAGTCCCTGGGGGCCAACGACCTGGAGGGCGCGCAAAAACAGGCCTGGAAGCTCATCGCCTTCAGCCTGTTTCTGTCCGTGTGCGGCGGCATACTGTTGGCGGCGGCTTCGCCATTCGTGCCGCGGCTCTACCGCACCGAGGCCGACGTCCGCACCCTGGCCACCCAGCTGCTGACCATCTACGCCTGCTGCATGCCGCTGTTCTCCTATTGCAATTCCGCCTATTTCACCCTCCGCTCCGGCGGCAAGACGCTGGTCACCTTCGTGTTCGACAGCGGCTACACCTGGGTGGTGGCCGTGCCGCTGGCCTGGTGCCTGGTCCACCTCACCACGCTCGACATCCGCCCCGTCTACCTCATCGTCCAGCTCGCCGACATCATCAAGGTCATCTTCGGACATGTGCTGATCAAGCGGGGCGTGTGGGTGAACAATATTGTGGGGAATTAGGAATGAGGAATTAGGAATGGCCTGGCTGCGTAGGGGCGGCGATGCGCCGCCCGCCAGAAATTTGCGTCAGCCACTATTCATTCCCAATTCCCAATTCCCAATTCCCAATTATCTTCCGAAGAGCTGCACCCAGTACATCACGCCGCCGTGGTTCAGCGCGCAGACGCCGATGGAGCCGTAGGAGGCGCGGAGGATATTTTCGCGGTGGCCCTCGCCGGAGGACAGCCAGGCCGCCACGACCTTGTCAGCGGTGCGCTGGCCGCGGGCGATGTTCTCGGCAAAGGCCGAGGAGGACACCGTGGACCAGGCGGAGCCGTCGGGGCGGGTGTGGGAGAAGACGCGGGTCAGCTCCTCGGCCCGGACCCGGGCAGCGCGGTTCAGCCCGGCGTCCATATGCAGCGGCTTCAGCCCCTGGGCCGCGCGGGCCTCGTTCACCAGGTCCACCACCCGCTGCGCCAGGTCGCCGCGCTCCGTACCCGGGGCGGCGGTGGGACGTGCTGTGGGGGCCTGCGTGGGCTTTGCGGTGGGCGCCTGCGTGGGTTTCTCGGCAGGTGCCTGCGTCGGCATCTCGGTGGGGATCGCCGTGGGCTCCGCGGTGGGAATGGCCGTGGGCGCCGGTGTGGGCCGCGTCTCGCCCTGCACCGTGGCCGTGTAGCAGCCGGCGTCAGTCCTGAGCCTCAGCCTGAAGGTGCCGCTGGCATCGTCCAGCGACAGGGTCAGGCTCCCCGCGCCGCCGTCCACCTGACGCACGCAGATGGGCCAGTCGCCCCGATACACCGTCAGGTCGCATTGGCCCGCCGGGGCCTGCCACTCCACCACCAGCGCGTTCCCGTCCAGCCGCCCGGACACGTATCCCTCCGCCCAAGCCACGCCCATCAGCAGCGCCGCCAGCACAAGTATTACAGCAAGCATTCGTTTCTTCATGGTTTTCATCCTCTCTGTGAAATAGATTTGAAATATATTTCACAGATATTTTATACATAACAGACAAATCTGTCAAGCTTGTTATGTGCAATTGGCACAAATTGGCAGGGTAGGGTAGGGAGTAGGGAGTAGGCAGTAGGGAGTAGGGGGAGCTACGGCATAGGCTTTGCCTTCTTCTGATAACAAAGGCAAATTGTCTAAAGACAGCTTGAAGTTTTTCCTTCCAACAGAACGCCGCAGCTCTGCCGTCCCTCCCCTACTCCCTACTGCCTACTCCCTACTCCCTACACACACAAGGAGGTCTTTTCATGTCTGAATCCATGCGCGCGGACGCGGCTTTAGCGGCGCGGGGGCTGGCGGAGAGCCGTGAGAAGGGCCGGAAGCTGATCGAGGCGGGGCTGGCGGCTGTGAACGGCGCCGTCATCGCCAAGCCCGCGCAGAAGGTGACGGAGGCCGACGTGCTGACGGTGCTGGGGCAGGACCAGCCCTGGGTGGGCCGGGGCGGTCTGAAGCTGGAGAAGGCATTGAAGGTGTTTGGAGTGGACCCGGCGGGGCGGGTGTGCCTGGACATCGGCGCGTCCACGGGCGGCTTCACCGATGTGCTGCTGCAAAACGGCGCGGCGCGGGTGTACGCGGTGGACGTGGGCGCGGGCCAGCTGCACCCCAGCCTGCTCCGCGACCCCCGGGTGGTGAACATGGAGCACGTCAACGCCCGGGCGCTGGCCGCGGACATGTTCGACCCGCCGCCCACCCTTGCGGTGATGGACGTGTCCTTCATCTCCATCAAACTCATACTGCCCGCGGCGCTGGGGCTGCTGGGTCCCGGAGGACACATGGTCACCCTCGTCAAGCCCCAGTTCGAGGCGGGACGCGCGAACATCGGCAAGCGGGGCATCGTCTCCGGAGCCGCCGTCCACGCCGCGGTGCTCCGGGATCTCGCGGCCTTCGTCCCCACCCTCGGCTGGACCCTGCGGGGGCTGGACTTTTCCCCCATCGCCGGGGGCAGCGGGAACATCGAATTCCTGGCCGACCTCGCGCCCGACGGCGAGCCGGTTGCGGATGCCGTGATCGACAGCGTGGTGCGAAAGGCGCATCAAGCCATCCGAAACTGAAGCAACGCCGACAGGAGGAATATTCCTCTCTGTCGGCGTTGTTATCGTTTAATGTGATGCGGCAAGTCTCGGGAGCATCTGGTCCAACCAAGCCTCGCACTCGCCGATCCACCCGGCCACGTGGGGGTCGGGCAGGCGTCCCTTTTCGGGCTGTTCGACCTCCGCGTTGGCCAGGGAGAGGCCGTGCTCGCCGAAGGGGTAGACGTGCAGCTCGAACGGCACGCCGGCCCGCTTCATGGCAGTGGCGAACAGCAGGGAGTTTTCCACGGGCACATCCCGGTCCGCGGCGGTGTGCCACAGGAACGCGGGCGGGGTGTCCGGGGTGACGTGCTTCTCCAGGGAGAAGAAGTCCCGCCGGTCCGCGCCGGTGATGTTCTCGATGCTCTCGGCGTTGCAGAGCTCCGGCTCCGCGGTGATGACCGGGTAGCACAGGATCAGCCCGTCGGGCCGGTTCAGGCCCAGGGTCCTCCAGTGGACGCCCAGCGTGGCGGCGAGGTGGCCGCCCGCGGAGAAGCCGCAGACGAATATGGGCGCGCCGTCGGCGCTTTCGCGCAGCTCACCCACGCGCCGGGAGAGCTGGCGCACCGGCTCCAGCCCCAGGGGCGGGGTGGCGTCGTCCTCACGGATGGTGTAGCGCAGTATGCTGGTCTTGCAGCCCATGGCCTCAAAGGCGCGGGCCACCGGCTCCGACTCCCTGGGGGAGAGGTGCCGGTAGGCCCCGCCGGGGCAAATGATGACGGCAACTTTCATGCTCATTTGTACAGCAGGCCCGGCAGCCACATGAAGGACTGGGGAAAGTAGGTCAGAATCAGCAGCGCCACGGCCATGGTGATGTAGAAGGGCACCATCTTTTTGGCCAGCGTCTCGATCTTGATGTTGGATATGGCCGAGCCTATGAACAGCGTGGAGCCCACGGGCGGGGTCAGCAGGCCGATGCCCAGGTTCAGCACCATCACCACGCCCAGATGGATGGGCGACAGCCCCATCTGCATCCAGATGGGCAGGATGACCGGGGTGAGCATCAGGATCAGGCAGGCCATTTCGATCAGGCAGCCCAGGAACAGCATCAGGACGTTCAGCAGGACCAGGATCAGGATCTTGTTGCTGGTCAGCGTGAACAGGCCCGTGGCGACCTTCTCGGGGATCTTGAGGTAGGTCAGCAGATAGGTGAACGCGCCGGACACGCCCAGCAGGATCAGCACCTTGCCCAGGGTGGTGACCACGTTGATGAAGATGTCGGGGATGTCGCGGAAGCGGAAGCCCTTGTAGATGAACAGGCCCACGACCAGCGACCAGACCACCGCGCAGGCGGCGGACTCGGTGGTGGTGAAGATACCGGCGATGACGCCGACCACCACGATCAGCACGGCCAGCATGCCCCAGACGGCCCGTCCCAGCGCCTTGAGGGTGCCGATGGGGCTGAAGCGTCCGGTGGTGGGGATGTTCATCTTGTTGGCGTAGTAGGCCGAATAGATCATCAGGGCGATGGACAGCACCGCGCCGGGCACGTAGCCCGCCACGAACAGCTGGCCGATGGAGACGGTGGTGGTGCCCGCCGCCGCCAGGGTGTAGATGACCATGTTCTGGGAGGGAGGCACCAGGATGCCCTCGACCGAGGAGGCCATGGTCAGACA